>VOFH01002443.1_pt1 | contig 35399 bp, 42 predicted proteins | sample 5384091 | NCBI WGS metagenome assembly VOFH01 (sample SAMN12384727, study PRJNA508395) | human gut metagenome | isolation source: healthy gut G | host: Homo sapiens
GCGGTCTTGTTCTTCACCCACTTCTGAAGCTCGCGCGTCAGCTCCTCGGAAGGCGCGAACCCTCCGAGGACCACCGTCGCCTTGACGGCCTTCCCGCGAACGGGTCGGCACGCCCGTGACCGCGACCTCGCGCACCGCCCTCATGCTCGAGCATGACCGACTCGATCTCAAAGGGGCCGATGCGGTAGCCGCTCGATTTGATGACGTCGTCGTTGCGCCCGACGTACCAGAAGTAGCCGTCCTCGTCGCGCCAGGCGGTGTCGCCGGTGTGATACCAACCGTCGTGCATGGCCTCGGCGGTCTTCTCGGGATTACGGTAGTACTCCATCATGATGCCCGCGGGTGCCGTTCGATGTTGATGCAGACCTCGCCGGTTTCGCCGACGTTCGCACTCGGAGCCGTCGTCGCGGAGGACCTTCATGACGTACATCGGCACCGGCTTGCCCATGGACCCGGGCGCGGCGTGGAGTTCGTGAGGTTGCCCACGGTGACGGGGTCTCCGTCTGGCCGAAGCCCTCGTAGATGGTAAGGCCGGTATGCTCGCGCCAGAAGTCGAACAGATCGGGTTCAGCGCTTCGCCGGCCGTGGTGCAGTACTCCAAGCTGGACAGGTCGAAGGCGTCCACGTCCACCTCGGTCATGAGGCGGTACATCGTCGGTGGGCAGCACAAGGTGGTGATGCCGTGCTCGGCGATGAGCCCGAGGATCTCGGAGGCGTGGAAGCGATCGAAGTCGTAGGTGAAAACGCCCGCCTCCATGAGCCACTGGCCGAAGAACTTGCCCCAGACAGCCTTGCCCCAGCCGGTGTCGGTGATGGTGAAGTGCAGCCCCTCGGGGTTCACGTTGTGCCAGTGCTTGGCCGTCATGAGGTGAGCCAGCGCGTAACGACTGTCGTGAAGGACCATTTTAGGATTGCCCGAGGTGCCGCTCGAGAAGTACATGAGCATGGGATCGCTCGCGCGGGTTTCGCGCCGCTCGAACGTCGGTCGGGCGGCGCGCACCCTCGGCGTTGAAGTCGCCCAGCCTCGCGCGCGTCGGGGCTCGCCGCGCAGATGCCAGCAGGGCCCGAGAGCGCCTCGCCCGCAAGCTCCCGTCGTCTAGGACGAGGTTCCCGTTCCGTCGCGAGGGGTGAGCCCGGCGCCGGCAGGGTTCACGAGGATGAGCGTCTCACACGCTGGGCACTCCTCTACCATGCCGCGTCGACCATGGTGTCGGCGATGTCCCGGCCGAGGTGGCGATGATGGCCTTGATATCCGCCCCGTTCGGCGATAGGTGAGATCGTGCTCTTTGAGCATGAACGTCGCGGGGACCCATGACCGCCCCCTGAGTTTCGCGAGCGCGGTCGCGACGAACCAGAACTGGTAGTGGCGGCGCAGGATGACCATGACGAAGTCGCCGCGCCCGATGCCGAGTCCGCCAGGAAGTTCGCCGTCTTGTCCGACCACGTCTTCATGTCGCCGAAGGTGAAGGTGTGCCGCTCGCCCTCGGGTTGCACCACACCATCGCGCGGCGATCGGGTTCGGCGAGCGCGATGTCGTCGACGACGTCGTAGCCGAAGTTGAAGTCGTCGGGGCAGCGCACGCCGAAAGACCGCAAGACGCCCCGCCTCGTCGTAGGTTTCCTCGACGTAGCGCAGATTGATGTTTCTCATGAATGCGTGTTCCTTTGAAAAATCCGCCGCGCGCATTACCGATGGGTTCGGCGCGCGCATGACGACAAGATTGCGGATTGTAAGGCGCTTCGCTGTCAAACGGAGCGCCTAGATAATCGCGTCCCGTGGGGCTTCATGACGATGGCGAGGAACACGCACGGCTCGCCGCCGGTGGCGATCATGCCGTGGCCGCGACCCGAATCGTACATGAGCAAATCGCCCGCCCCGAGCTCTTCGACATGGTCTTCGTAGGCGAAGCGCATGCGGCCCGAGATGATGTAGTCGAGCTCCTTGCCCATGATAGGAAAGGTGAATGGGAGCGTCTTGCTCCTCGGGGATGTAAGGGGCGGTGACCAGGAAGGGCTCGGCGAGCTTATGGCGAAAATGCGGGGCCTTGTGAAGGTACTCGAATCCCGCACGGCGCTTGATCGACAAGCCGTCTTCCTTACGCGTGAGGAGTAACCCAGAAGATGAGGGTTCTCACCCGTCAAAAGCTCGATGACGTCGACGCCGAATCGATCGGCGCACTTGTAGAGAAACGTGAAGGAAAGATCCTGCTCGCCCGACTCCTGGGCGGCGTACTCGGCCACCGTACGCCCCGTCGCGTCGGCCATCTCCTGCAGGGTGAGGTCGAGGTCTTCGCGCAGCGCCCGGATGCGACCCGCCACCTCTTCGATATTCGGCTCCATGAAACGCGCGCTCCTTTCCCCTTCCGACCGTTTCCATCACCGCGAACTCGTGATTTGATCATTGAATTTTACTCGAACCTCCCATGGCGTAAATGAGAAACCGATGGGCGGTGAAATCGTAACGAAAAAGCAGAAACAAAGGGTTCGCCGCCCTTCGAAAGGAGCGCGTCGGGCTTTGCGCTGCGGCGGCTTCTCCGCAAAGGACGCGAAGGGGGACGCGGCGCGCGAACCGCCCTTCGCATGCGAGGACGCGCGAACGTCGAGCCGTCTCGCGCGCGGGGGAACCGTCAAACCCCGCGCCGAGGACGAAAGCTAACGGCCGCGCGCCTCATCTTCGCGCAAAAAATGGGCGTCGCAGCCTCGAGACGAGCTTCGATGCGAACGCGCTCGACCCGCCGATGGGCTCGAGGGAGAAGGAGGGCGCCCGCCTCGCTTTTTCAGAAAGTCCGCGACGACGCGCGCGTTCTCCTCGGGAGTGACCGTGCAGGTGGCGTAGACCAGCGTTCCTCCCGGCGCGACGCAGCGCGCAGCGCTTTTAAGCAGCCGCGCGTTGAGCTCGGCGTGCTCGACCACCGCCTGATCGGTGAGGCGCCAGCGAATCTCGGGATGACGGCGCAAGGTGCCAAGGCCCGTGCACGGCGCGTCGATGAAGACGACGTCAAAAAGCTCTTCGTCCAGCTCGTCTTCCATGAGCGTCGCATCGCAGGTGATCGCGCGCGGGCGACGTTCACGCCGTAGCGCTCGGCGCGCTCGAGCAAAAGATCCGACTTGAACCTGTGGTTGTCGACCGTGACGTAGCGCTCGATCTGCGAGGAGTGATCGCGCACGGCGTCGCTTTGAACGAGGATGGTCTTGTCGCGCGACCCGCGCCGATCTCTCCAGCAACGATTTCGGCAAGCCGTCCTCGAGCACGATCGAGGCGACGCGCTGGGACGCCGCGTCGGAGACGAGCAGATGGCCGAGGCTGATCAGGCGCTTGATACGTCCGTCGAGAAGCACGTGCCCGCTGTTGATGCGGTAGCAGCCCTTCACCTCGACCCCGCACGCTCACAGGCCGGGTTCTCCGTGCGCATCGCGCAAAACCGAAACCACTTCGTCCTCGGACGCCAAGGCGGCGTTGATCGCGACGAAAACGGGGGCGGGCTCGTTGACGCCGTCATGAGGGGCATGGGCGTCTTCGGCTCCGAGATCGGCGATGAGCTTCTCGGCAAGCCAGACGGAAACCCGTGCAGCCTGGCGTACGCGGCGATGTCGGTCGAGGGGTCCCCGAAGGGAAACCGGCTTTCGAGGCGACGACTTTGCGCAGAACGGCGTTCGCGACCCCGCCGGGCACGCGGGGCGATGCTGCACGAGCTCGACGCCCTGGTCCACGGCGGCGGCATGCGGGCTCTTATCGAGGAAGATGATCTCGTACGCGCTCACCTGCAGCGCGTCGCGCACGTCGTCGGTGACGTCGTGCGGCGTGCGCATGCACCGGTTGAGCACGTCGTCGAGCACGCCCCGCGTGCTGACGACGCCGAGCACGAGCCTCGTCGCGAAAAGCGCGGTCCTCAGGAGATAGCGGCGCCTCGTCAACATAGCGCACCATCACCTCCTGAGCGAACGCCTCGCGCTCGCGCAAGCTCGTGAGAGCCTGCAAGGCGGCGACGCGGGCGGGGAAAGCCGCGACGTGCGGCCCGACCCGCCGTGCCGCCCGCCCGAAGATCGGGAGACCCCCTGCGTGAAGCTTCTCCTGTCGGCTCTTCTACCCATTTCTGCGCCCCCACTTCGCGTCCGAGCTTCGAAGCGCGGGACACCCCGCCGCGAAAGCCGAAGCATCTTCCTTTTTCCCGTCGGGCTTCAGAGAGATCACCTCGACCGCGCCGTCGGCGCAGCCGATGAGCAGTCTCTTGCCCGAATACACCGCACCCCTTCTCGACGTCGCCGTCGTGGAAAGGAGCGGCCTCCAGCACGGTGACCGCACGATCCGCGATCACGCAACGCGACGGATGCGCGACGCTCGAAGCGCGCACGCGTCTGACGTTGTCGAAGAGCGAGGCCTCGGGATCGACGTCGAGCTCCCCTTTGGCGATTTTCTCCGCGTACGTGACGCCCTCGGCTTGCGCGGTCCAGCGAACCGCCCCCTGCTCGAGATGCTCGAGCGCCGTGATGAGCGCACGCGCGCCGAGCAACGCGAGATCGTCGGTGAGCTCCGCCGACGATTTGCCCTCGATGGGAATCGAGCGGTCACGCAGTAGTCTCCGGTGTCGAGGCCTTCTCCATGCGCATGATGCACACGCCCGTCCGGTGTCTCCCGCCAAGATGGCGCGCTCGATCGGCGCTTCGCCCTCGCGCCATCGCGTGGAGAAGCGACGGACGTTCAAGCATCCCAGACGCGGAATAAAATGGGCACCCCGCAGGTAGCGCGCCGCGCCGCAACGCAGATGACGTCGGGGGCGAGCCGGAGAGCCCTTTGGCACGGCCGCGTCGCGAAGCGTGCGAGGCCTCGATGCACCGCAGGCCGAGCGAGACGGCGAGCTCTTTCACCGAGAGGCGACGAGCTTCTTCCCCGCGACCGCGAACGGCATCGGGGCGCGTAAACGCCGACGACCTCATGATGCCGGCTCAGCTCGTCGAGCACGGCCGCGGGCGAGCGCGGGCGTGCCCATGAAAACGACCGGCATGCTAGCCCACCTCTACCGACGTGTCGCCCGGTCGAGCTCCCGCCGCGCGAGCCTCCTCGTAAGCGCGCGAAGCGCCTCGATGCGGGTCACCGGATCGCAGCTCTCGAAGAGCGTCTTGCCGTTCAAGTGGTCGATCTCGTGCTGCAGGCAGCGCGAGCAGGCCGTCGCCCTCGATCTCCCACAGCTCGCCGTCGAGATCGTAATAGCTTGGACGCGCGCCCAGGGCCGGGCGCTCGATGGGAACCGTGACGCCGGGACAGGAAAGACAGCCCTCCCCCGCGCGCTCGGGCTCGCCGCGCAGCTCCATGATCTGCGGGTTCACCAACACGATGGGATTGCGCTCCCCGCCTTCGCCGTCGTAGTCGACGTCGATGACGACGAGGCGCTTCGTCACGCCGACCTGCGGCGCGGCGATGCCGCAACCGTTGTTCTTGTACGGCGTGCGCCATCTGCTTCGACAGGCGCACGAGTGTTTTTTATCCCCCGGCGTGCACGGTTCCTGCAAACCTGGAAAGCATCGGATCGGGTGACACGACGATCTTGGAGCATGGGTACCACATCCTTGCAACAGCTTGTTTTCACTGGTCATTCCGCAAAATACTGCCATTTTCGACGCAATCGTCCCCGAGTGTCCACCACCACCGGCAAAACTCTACGCGAAAGGACGCGCGAGCCGACGGGGCCTGCGCGAGACGAGGGCGGGACGATCCCGCCCGAGAGGCCGGCAGACGCCGCGCAAGCCGCAGCGAGCCCTACGGCTGCGCGAGCGGCTTGTGCGCGGCGCGCTCGCCGCAAGGTCCTTCTGCATGGCGACGATCCCGTTGAACAGAAGATCGCTCTCCTCCGCGGACAGCCCCTGCGTCCAGGCGCTGGTTCTTCATCTCGGCGATGGCGTCCTCCGCATCCCCGATCTCGAGCTCTTCGGCCAGATACGCGACGACCTTCTCGGGATCCGCCTCGCTCGGCTGGGTCGACGAGGTCAAGACCGAGGGAGCGTGCGGGCATGCGCGCGCGGCGGCGTCGAGGATCTTGCCCGTCGTCGCGGCGGGATCGTCGACGAGCGTCTGCAGCATCGACTCCGCCAACGTCGCGTGCCGCCTCGTGCCAACGCGTGCGCGCCAAGGCGTCGGCGTGCACGAGCGCGAGAAACGGGTGCCGCGCGAGCTCACTGAGGAAATCGCGCTCGAAGCGCAGCGGTTGCGCTCGGCCACGGAAAGCTCGGCGGGGCGCGTCTCGACGCGGGGCCTCGGCGATGGGAAACCCGAACGGATCGAGCTCGACGGGCGAATCCTTTGCGAACGGCAGACGCACCGTGGCGGCGCGCGCATCGGGAGAGGGGCGACGAGCTTCGAGAGTTGATCGAGCACGTCCTGCTCGCGCGCCCGCACGCGCCCCGCGATCTGAACCGCGTAGTCCTTCGCCAGAAGCGAGTCCTTGATCGGCGCGAGGATCGACAGCGCGTCGGCGAGCGCGCGCGTGCGACCCTCCGCCGTCTCGAGACTGTGCGCGGCGAGCCTGCGCTCGATGCCGTAATACTGCAAAGCGGCGTCGCCTCGTCGAGGAGCGCGCGAGAGCGTCCGCCCCGCGCGCGGAGACGAACTCGGCGGATCGAGGTCATCGGGCAACGTGACCGCGCACACCTCGATACGGCTCTTGCCCGCCTCGGGCGTCATCGAGTCGTCGATGAACTGCAACGCGCGATCGGCGGCGCGCTGCCCGGCCGCATCGCCGTCGAAAAGATACACGATGCGCTTGCTCGCGTGACGGGACAAAATGCGGATATGGCGCAGGTGAGCGCCGTGCCCAACGTCGCCGACGTTTTCGATGCCGCCCTCGTGAAGCGCGACGTCAGGGGTGTAGCCCTCGACCACCCGGCGTCGGTCAAGGCCATCGAGGCCTTCGCCTTGTCGAGCCGTAGAGCACCTGGGACTTGTGGAACAGCGGCGTTTCCTGGGAGTTCAGGTACTTCGGCTCGCCGGTGCCGATGACGCGGCCGCCGAAGGCTATGCAGTCCGCCCTGAGCGTCGTGAATGGGAAACATCACGCGATTGAAGAACCTGTCGCGCAGGCTTCTGTCCTGACCCGCGCGTCGCGACGTTGGCCTCGATCATCTCCTCCGCGCCGAAGCGCAGCAGCGCCGCTGAGATGGGTACGAGCGCCTTTCGGGCGCGAATCCGAGCTGCCATTTCTTCGGAACCGATCCGCCCAGACCGCGTCCCGCCAGATAGGAGCGGGCGGCGGCGGCATCGGGTGCGGATTGCGCAAGCTGGGCGTGGTAGAACTCGGCCGTGAGCTTGCAGATCTCCTTCAGCCGCGCTTTCTTGCTCGACGAAGCGCCGCGCCCGCCCGACTCGGACGATGTCGATATGGGCGCGTTCGGCGAGCTTGCGCACGGCCTGGGAACGTGAGGTCCTCGGTCTTCGAGGAAGGCGAACATCGCCCCCCTCGCCGCAGCCGAAGCAATGCCAAAGCTGGCGCGGGGTCGATCTTGAACGACGGGGTCTTCTCGTTGAAGCGGGCAGCAGCACCAAAAAATCGCGTCCGCGCTGCTTCACGGCGGAGCGCTCCCCGATGATCGCGACGATGTGCTCGCCTCGCGCACACGCCGTATGTCCTCGTCGCTGATAAAGCCCTCTGCCAAGCTGCAGCGCATCCCTTTCCCTTTACACCCGCACCGCGTGCACGCACGATCGCACCACGCGAACCATCACGTCCGCCAAGCAGCTCAGCGAAGCTCGCGCTTCAGCTCGACGGTTCATCTGCTTGCGAACGTCCTCGCCCCGCGTGGGCGACGTCGGCAAGTCGCGCGGCGGGGTCCACGTCGGATCGTCGAGTTCGTCGTAGAACCGGCGGCGACGGAGCGGGACGACACCTTGATGGCGTTCACGTAGCCGTCTCGAACTCGCGCGCGTAGCTGCGACGCGCGGGGACGAGCGCGCGATGGCCGCCGAGGATCCGAGCGCTCCGCAGACCATGGTGGTCAGGTTGACGAAAACCCGTGTCGACGAAGGGGAGCGAGCCCTCGAGCGCGTACACCGCGAAGGACAGCCCTCCTCCGACGATCAGATACCCCGCGATCGACCAGCCCAACGCGCGCCAGATGCCGACCTCGGCATGAGCAACGCCGGCGCCGAGGATCATGACGACGATCCCTTCACGGCGACGGGAATCGCGGATGCGGCGTCGAAAAGCTTGACCACGCAAAGCCCGCCCAAGACGACGGTGACGAGCATTTCGGGCAGCAGGACGCGCGGCAGCAGCCTGATAGGCGCGAGCGCCTCCCTGTTGTCGAGGCGCTTCGTGCGCACGGCGCACCGTGAGGCGCGCTAATCGCGACGTGCGGCCGTCCGATGCCCCAAGCTCCCTTTTTCTGCATGACGAACCCCGCGACGGCGATGAGCACCGCCGCGATCGACGCAATCAGTGAAGATCAAAACGCTCCCTCTTTTCGTTTCGCCGCCATAGTATCCCACGTCGTCACCGCAAGACGGTACAATTACGCCAAAACTTGCGAAAACGAAAGCGGGAACCCATGGGAAAGCGTCCGCCCTACCTTTCACTCGAGCCCTATCGAGCAGGCGCGATCCTCGCCGAGGATCGCGCAGCGGGCCGCAGCCATCCGGGCGCGTTTCGAAGATCGCGACGTCTCAGACGCGCGCGCAAAAGCAGCACGACGAGGCCACGCTCACCCGCCCCGCCTTCGCCCGCGACATCGAGAAGATCATCAACGTTCCCGCCTACGCGCCCGCTACGCAGGCAAGACGCAGGTGTTCTCGTTCGTCGAGAACGACGACATCTGCCGTCGCGGTCTTCACGTTCAGCTGGTGCCGCGTCGCGCGCGGCATCGGAAGCCTGCTCGGCCTCAACGAGCAGCTGATCGAGGCCATAGCGCTCGGGCACGACGTCGGGCACACGCCTTTCGGGCATGCAGGCGAGCGTTTCCTCGGCAAGATCTACCTCACGAGCGCACCGCAGGTACTTCAACCCAACGTCCCTCCGTGCGCGTGCTCGACGAGCTCTACGCAGGAACATCCGCTACAGACGCTTGACGGAGTTCTGTGCCCTACAACGGCGAGTTCTGCTGCCAAAGGCTCGCCCGCTCGAACACGACCGTCTTCGAGCAGCTCGATCAGCTGGTCTGCGCATGCAGCGCGGACGAGGGCCGCATCAAGACCCTTCGCCCTCGACGCTCTCGAAGGATGCGTCGTCCGGGTGAGCGATATGATCGCCTACATCGGGAAAGACCGCAAGACGCCTACGACATGGGGGTCATCGACTCGCTCTCGACATCTTCGAGCGACGGATCGGCACCACGAACGCCCAGATCATCAACAACCTCACCGTCGACATCGTCAACAACACTACGGCACCGACTCCATCGCCATGAGCCCCGAGGTTTTCGAAGACCTCAGCGCGCGAAACGGCAGAACTACGAGCTGATCTACGATCGGAGGCATGACCGCCGACGCGCGCAACGTCGTCGAGAGATGTTTCACGCGACATGTACGATCGCCTGCTCGAAGATCTGCGGCTCGGACGCGAAGACTCGCCCGTCCTCCTGCATCACGTCGCCTACCTCGCCTCGAAATCGAAGACGATCGACCCTGCGACCTTACCTGGCACCGCCCGATCAGATCGTCGTCGACTACATGGCGTCCATGACCGACAACTTCACTTCATGCGGCTCTTACGCCCACCTGTTCCCCGAAGGCGACGAACGCGTCATCACGCGCGATTATTGCAGCGATCTGCGCTTTTAACGCTTACGCAGACACCCGCGCGACAACGCGGCGTCACTGTCCGCAAAGCCCTCGTCGATCTGTCGGTCTGAAGCGTCCGCCGCCGCGGTGGCGAGCTGATCGCAGCGCTCGTTCTCCGGATGCCCCGCGTGGCCCTTCACCCAGTGAAACGTCACGTCGTGAGGCTCCTTGACGGCAAGAGCCTTTTCCAAAGATCGACGTTTTCACGGGCTGCTTGGACGCGTTGCGCCATCCGCGCTTGAGCCAGCCGTCCACCCAGCGCTGGTTGAACGCGTTCACCACGTACTGGGAGTCGGAGTGCACCTCGACCTTGCAGGGTCGCTTAAGCGCCGCAAGCCCCTCGATAACGCCGAGCAGCTCCATGCGGTTGTTGGTCGTGCACTCGAAACCGCCGGAAAGCTCGAGCTCGTGAAGCTTTCCCGTCTTGTCCCGAAACTGCAGCACGCATCCGTATCCTCCGGACCGGGTTGCCGCGCGACGACCCGTCGGAATAAAGCGTTACCTCCTGCATGAACGGACACTCCCTTTCATCAACGACGCACGTCGAAAACAGCGTCGAAAAGCCATGTGAACCTAACGCGAGCCGAAGCGGCGCGATCCGCGCGCGACGACGCTCCAAAGCCGGCGCTCGGCCGACGACGCGCGGTCAGCGACCGCGAAGCGAACGCTCGACGCGCTCGCCGAGATCGATGAGCTCTTGCCTACCGTGAACCCCGCATTTCGCGTAAATGCGCCTCATGTGCGTGTCGACCGTGTTCTTCGATATGAAGAACTCCGCCGCGATGCGCTCGCTCGTGCGCCCGCGCAGCGCCAGCGGAGGATCTCCGATTCCCGCTTCGACAACGCGGCGTCCGCCGCGATGCGCTCGCAAGCCTCCTCGAACAGATCGGTCTCCTCGACGACGTGGGACAAGCTCTCAAGATCGCGATCGGTGAACAGGAACAGATAAGCCACGATGACCGCGACGCCGGCAAGCGCGACGAGGGGAGTCGACGCAACATCCCCGGCACCGCGCCCACGACGCTTCCCGCCACGACGCCGACAATCTCGCCGAAAAAACAGCGCCGTGAACCCTGGGCGAACGCCCGCGCCGAATCGCACCTCGAAATACGACCCATGACCAAAAACAACGACACGAGAACGGTCGTGACGCCCATATAGCCCGCGAAGATGACCGACTCCCCCGCGATTCCGAAAGCTTGAGCGTAGGGACGAGGAGGAAACCCCGTGAGCATGAGCAGCACGGCGAGACGATACGAACCGTCGAGCGGACCTGCGTCCTCAGGCGTCGACCCGTCGCGCGAAGGCAGGATCTTGCGCATCGAAAGCAACGGGAGCCCCCGAACAGCTGAATGGCCGCAAAGGCAGTACAAGGCGAACAGCAAAAGGACGAAGGTGTCGGTTGAAGCTTCGGCGACGGCGGGTGCGGCGAGCGTGGACTCCGCGAGGCCCGCCGCAAGGCCGTACACGCACGTTCCCGCGAGAATACGCATCGAAAGCGAACTCGCCTCCGCGCTCATCTCAACGCGAGGGGCGCGATCGGGAACCTCGGGTCCCGAAGCCTCCTCGGCAGGCGCAGCGTCCTCGCGTCCGCCCTCGTTCCTGAAATGCGGGCGAGAGCCGACGCGGCCCCCTGCCGCCGGCATGAGCAGAAAACTCGGAACGAGCAGAACCTGCAACGCGAGCACGGCTCCCTCGATGGGAAGAACCGACACGGCGAAGCCGAGCGCCGAGCCGAGCGCGGAGCCGATGAAGACGACGGGCACCGACCGTTCGATGGGGAAACGGCCGATGACGCGGCCCCAGGCGCAAAGCATCACGCCCGCGGGAAAACCCATGAGAGCGCCCTCGACGAGCGCCTCCGCCGCCGCAAGCTCCGGATGACCCGAGAGAGCGCCCGCGACGCGCATGCCGAGGCCGAGCACCGGCAGAAAAGAGCATGTTGCGACGAAGCGGTTCGAGAAGAGACGGACGCGAAAGCCCGAAGGCGACAGCCACACCAAAAGAAACGCCGCGGCGAGAAAGACGAGAACGTCGAGCAAATCGAGCCTGCCGTCAGCTGACGGGGGAAAACGAGGACGGATCGCCGACGAACAAGACGGCGTAGAAAGCATTGCGCGCACGCGAAGCCGAATATCGCCGGCCAACCGTTGCGCGCATCTACCGCCTGCTCCTCCACGAACCATCCTCCTCACGTTTGCACTCCCTCATTTTACCCAAACGAAAGATGACGCCCGCGCAAACGGACGTCATCCGGATAATTCGCTTATTCTCTCCGAGCGCTCGCACGCCCGAGGCCTCGACCTTACGTCAGGCGAGCCGAACGCGACGCGGCGATTATTCCGCGGCGACCTTTTTGACGACGCGCTTCACCTTTAGGCTTGGAAGACTGCTCATCGGAAGCGCTTTCGAGCTTCTCGATCTTCTCGACGACGACCTCTTCGACCACCTCGTCAGACGCTTCCTCCTTGTCGCCCGCGAGGCCGTTGCGAAGGCTCTTGACGCCCTTGCCGATGGCCGAACCGAGCTTCGGGAGGTTCTTAGGACCGAAGATCAGCAAAACGACGACCAGGATGATGACGAGCTCGGGTACGCCCAAACCGAGAATCTTCATTACGCAAACTCCTTCACTCATATGTGACGACGCGGACCGCGTTCACCGCGCCGCAACTTCAAAATCCGCGACGGATCGTTCCGCATCCGCCGACGCCATCGCATCATGGTGCCTTTCGACCGCGAAAAGTATCACGCAAGAGCATGATTTCCAGGAATCACACGCAAACATCCTTGTCACGCAAACGCGTGACAAGGATGTTTGCGCAGTTCATAACTACTCTTAGTTGGCGATAACTCCCAAAGCGGCCGTTATCGCTCAGCAAGGAAGTCGTAGGCGTACAAGGCGGCGAGGGCGGCCCCGTTTTTCAAAACGCTCTCGTCGACGTTGTAGTAGCAGCTGTGCTGCGGCCAGCACGCGCCCGCGTCGGGGTTGCGGCATCCGAGGAAGACGAAGACGCCGGGGACGATCTTCAGGTACTCGGCGAAGTCCTCTCCCGCGAGCGTGCCCTCGTAATCGTCGACGGCCTCAGAGCCGAAAAGCCTCTCCACCGCACGTTCCGCCCGATGAGCGCACGCGATGTCGTTGGACAGGCCGCAGTTGCCGTTCTCGTAGGTGAGCTTCGCCGTCGCCCCGAACGCGCGGGCGGATCGGTCGATCATATGCTCGAGACGCTCGGGCATCGCCGCGCGCGTGCGCGAGTTCCACGTGCGGACGGTTCCCGTGAGATAAGCGGAACCCGCCATGACGTTGCGCGCCTCTCCCCCGTGGATCTCCCCGACCGTCACCACGAGAGGCTCGAACGGCGAGATGTCGCGACTGACGAGCACCTGAAGCGCCACGACGAGCTCCGAGGCGACGACCACGGCGTCGATGCCCTTATGGGGCATGGAACCGTGAGCGCTCGCGCCCTCGATGTCGATGCGGAACCAATCGGTGTTGGCCATGCGCTGACCGGGCGGGCACGAGATCTTTCCCGCGTCGACCTCGCTCCAGATATGCGTGCCGCATATCGCGTCGACCCCATCGAGCGCGCCGGCGGCGATCATCTTACGCGCGCCGATGGAGATCTCCTCTGCAGGTTGGAACAGCAGACGCACCTCCCCGTGAAGCTCGTCGCGCATCTCGTTGAGGATCCGCGCCGCGCCAAGCTGCATGGCGATATGGCAATCATGGCCGCAAGCGTGCATGCAACCTTCGTTCACCGACGCGTAATCGACTTCGGTGCGCTCGGTGACGGGCAAGCCGTCCCATATCGCTGCGCAAGGCGATTCGCGCCGAGGATTGCCGTCCGAAACCGTATGCGTCGGACGCCGCGCCCGCGATGGTGGCGATGATGCCGGTGTCCGCGACGCGCTTGAACGGAATGCCCAGCTTCGCGAGGTAATCGCAAATCGCATCGGAGGTGACGTACTCGTGACCGCCCACCTCGGGGTAGCGGTGGAAGGTTCTCCTGTCCTCGATGATAGTCGGCTCGAGCTCGAGCGCTCGCCGTCGAATGCGATCGACGACGTCGTCGGGGCGCCCGCTCAGCTCCGGGGTTAACATAGACCGCTCCTTAATTCGCCCGGGTACCCGGTATCGTTCGTTCGATCCAGACTAGCACACTTCGAATTCCACACCGACGCCCCGACTCGGCAGCGGAAGCTTCGACGGGACGGCGGGTGCGAACCGCCGGGAAGATTCGACGAGAAGCGCGCGAACGCAACGGCGGGCAAGATCGAGCTCCCGCGAAAAAAGCCCCCGCCTTCGCCCGGAAAAAGACGAAGACAGGGGCAGTCGCGTTGCCTCTGCGGATCTTAGAAGAGACCCTGCATGAAGATGAACAGCGGCGAGAAGGTGAGGGAGACGATGGTCATGAGGTTGATGAGGATGTTCATCGGGCCCGAGGTGTCCTTGAAAGGATCGCCCACGGTGTCGCCGACGACCGCGGCCTTATGGGCATCGGGCCCTTGCCGCCGTGGAAGCCCTGCTCGATGTATTTCTTCGCGTTGTCCCACGCACCGCCGGCGTTCGACATGAAGATGGCCATGAGCATGCGGTGGCGACGGCGCCCGCGAGGAAGCCGCCGAGCATGGTTGAAGCAGCCGATGACGATCGGCACGACGACGGCAAGACGCCGGGGTCATCATCTCATGCAGCGCGGAGGTGGTGGAGATGCCGACGCACTTGTCGTACTCGGGCTCGGCCTTGTACTCCATGATGCCGGGGATCCCGCGGAACTGGCGACAACCTCTTCGACCATGGCATGCGCCGCACGGGAGACGGCTCCATGGTGAGTGCCGCGAACATGAACGGCATCATGGCGCCGATGAAGATACCGGCCACGATCAGCGGGTCGGTGAGCGTCAGCGAGAAATCAGGCAGCGAGTGGTGCATGGTCGCCTGGAACGAGACGAACAGAGAGATAGCGGAAAGACCCGCGCTCGAGATGGCGAAGCCCTTCGCGATGGCGGCGGTCGTGTTTCCCACCGCGTCGAGGGAGTCGGTGCGGTCGCGCACCTCTTCGGGCAGGCCGGTCATCTCGGCGATGCCGCCGGCGTTGTCGGCAACGGGGCCGTAAGCGTCAACGCCGATGGTGATGGCGGTGTTGGAGAGCATTCCCGTCGCAGCGAGGCCGACGCCGAACAGGCCGACCGCGATGCCGCCGTCGGCAGCGGCGTTCGGGAACGCCATGTTGCCGAAGGTGTACGCGCCGATGATGGCAAGCGCGACGAGGATGATCGGCGCGATGGTGGACAGCATGCCCGTGCCGATGCCCTCGATGATGACGGTTGCAGCGCCGGTCTCGGCGGACTCGGCGATCTTGTGAACCGGCTTGTACTTATCGGAGCAGAAGTACTCGGTGATCTTGCCGATGGCGAGGCCGGCGACAAGACCGCAGATGACCGATCCGAACAGCCACAAAGGCTCGGCCTCGGTGGTCTGGGTGCTCCACGCGAAGAAGATGAGGAAGATCACGATGATCTCGAGGCCGGCAGCGACGTAGGTGCCGCGGTTGAGCGCCTTGTGAAGAGCGGCGCCTTCCTTGGTGCGAACGGCGAACAGGCCGATGATCGAGGTGATGATGCCGCACGCCGCGATGATCACGGGCACGACGATAGCCCACACGAGATCGCCGGTTGCGAAGTAGCCGCCGAGCGAGCCGAAGGTAGCCGCGAGGATGGTCGGCGCGAGGATGGCGCCGGTGTAGGACTCGAACAGGTCGGCGCCCATGCCCGCAACGTCGCCGACGTTGTCGCCGACGTTGTCGGCGATGGTGGCCGGGTTGCGCGGGTCGTCTTCGGGGATGCCGGCCTCGACTTTGCCGACCAGGTCGGCTCCGACGTCGGCTGCTTTTGGGTAGATACCACCGCCGACACGGGCGAACAGAGCGACGGCGGAGGCGCCGGTGGCGCATCCTTCGGCCATGCCGACGTTCTCGTGGATGAGCGTCATGAAGTCAGCGGTGAGCTCGCCGGGGCAACGCCCGCCATAGCGCCGAAGACGAGGAAGATGAGCCAAAGCGAAAGGCCCATCAGCGCGAACGACGCAACGCACAGGCCCATGGTCAGACCGGACTTGAAGCTGACGTTGAGCGCCTTGGCGACCGACTCCTCGGCGGCATGGGCCGTACGCGTGTTGGCGCGCGTGGCGACGTGCATACCCACGTAGCCCGCGGCAGCCGACAGCACGCCGCCCGTGACGAACGCGAGAGCGGTGATCGGCGAAAGCGCGACCGCCATGACGACCGCCACGACGATCATGAAGATGATGAGCAGCTTGTACTCGCTCATGAGGAACGCCTTGGCGCCCTGCTGGATCTTGATGGAGATGCTGTTCATCTTTGTCCGGACCCGGATCCTGCTTCAGGACCCAGTTTCGAGGTAAGCCGCCACGCATATGCCGATCAACGCGCATACGGGGGGCGAGCCATGCGACTTGTGTAGTCACGTCTCTCCTCCTTGGTTTAACCGAATCGGTGTACCTGATCTTCCAACAGCGTTTCAGGGTTGGAAAAAAGTAACCGCTCCATTTTAGGTGATTTGTAGGATTTGTGAAGCACTTATCACTTCATTTCGAAGGCAAGCGACCCGTTAGCTCCGATCAGAGGTTCGCACGAACCCAGGCGATGTTGCCCATCACGGTTTCAATGAGCTCCTCGACGCTGGGGAACTTCATCATGGGGCGCAGCCATTCGACGAACTCGACGGTCACCGCACGGCCGTACAGATCGCCCTCGAAGTCGAGCAGGTGGGCCTCGACGTTCGCCGTCGCCTCGTCCTCGAACATAGGGGGATGCCCACCGACACCGCGGCTTTGTAGACGTCTTCGCCCACATGGGCGTAAGCGGCGTACACGCCGTCGCCCAGCGCCTGCACGACATCGTCGACGGCGAGGTTCGCCGTGCGAAAAACCCATGTCACGGCCTTCTTGACGCCCCATTCTCACCACGCCTTCGATCTCGTAGCGATGCCCGAGCAAACGGTTTCGCCTCGGCGATGGCGCCCTGCGCGAGCAATCCGCGGATTCGAGTCGCGGTGACAGGCGCCCGTCCATCACGAACAGCTCATGGCCGAACGCCTTCATCCCTTTGCCCGAGCCGAACGCCGCGAGCGTCGCGACCGTCCCGAGGCACGGGCGCCGAACCTGAAGTCCGAGCCGACGTGCATGAACGCGGGCACGCCCTGGGAGAACGCGGACGCGAGGAACTTCTCAGGCTCTTGCGAGGCGAACGATCGCGAGAACGGCAGCACGACCACGCCGTCGACGTCGAGCCGGGATATCGCCTCGATGCGATGCTCGTTGGTCATGAGCTTTTTCACGCACCCGGGGCGAAACACCTCGTCGGGTCGACGTCGAACGTGATCGCGAACGCGCGCGCACCCGTCTCGCGCGCGCAACGCACCGCTTCGCCGATGATGAAGCGGTGACCCGCATGAACGCCGTCGAACACGCCGAACGCGCACGACGACCCCGCGAGCATCGAGCGGTCGAACGACTCGTCGACCTTATATACAACTGCCACGGCTCACCTCCTGTCTGGAAAACGCAGCGGGTCTTGTACCTCCCGAAGCGGCGTCGAAAGCGTACAGCGCAACGAGCTTGTTCTCCGCGATCACGCAGACCGCTCGCCGTCGCGAGGAGGCTCGCAGCTCGCGCACGCCCGTCGTGCACGCGCACATCTCCAGCGCGGCGGAGGCGCTTCGACGTTCGCAAAGCGTGACGAGCCTTTCGGGAAGCGGATTGCCGTTCGCGACCAAACGGTCGATCGCATCGTCTGAGAAGACGAACCGGTAGCCCAAAAGCCTCACGGGATCGAGAGCGGCGCGCTCCCCGAGCTCTTCGAGGGCCTCGAGCGAGACGCACTCGCTCAACGTGACGGGGCCTGCGCTCGTTCGACGAAGCGACCCCACATGGGCGCACGTGCCGAGACCTTGGCCCATATCGCGTGCAAGCGCCCGGATGTAGGTTCCCGCGGACACGTGAAAGGCGACGTCCCAAGACGGCGCCTCGCTTCCATCCGCGCCGTTGACGGCGATAAGCTGCGCTTCGTGCACCTCGATGTCGCGCGGCTCGAGGCTGATGATGCACCCTCGGCGCGCCGCGTCGCACGCCTTCACGCCGTCGACTTTGATGGCGGAGTACACGGGCGGAAGCTGCTTTTGCCTGCCGACGAGGGAGGAGACGAACACCTCCGCGAAAAACGGGTCGAACACCTCGTCGGGAACGGGGGCCTCGCGAATGACCTCGCCTTCGCAGTCGTCGGTGTCGGTGGCGCCGAACACGACGCGCACGACGTAACGCTTGTCGTGGCGGTCATGTAGGCGTCGAGCCTTGTCGCCGGGCCAACGCACACGGGCAAGACGCCCGACGCCAAAGGATCGAGCGTGCCCGTGTGACCCACGCGCTTCTCGCCGAAGATCCGACGGCAGCGCGACACCACGTCATGAGACGTCATCCCCGACGGCTTGTCGACGCCGACGACCAGACTCAAACCGGATTGCCCACGCTTAGCCATCGACGCCCCCTCGACGAGCTCGGCGATTCCCTCCGCCAGAAGCTCGACCGCCGCATCGAGCGAGCGATCCTTCACGGAGAAGCCGGCGGCCGCGCGATGCCCGCCGCCGCCGAACGCGCGCGCCAAAGCGGAGACGTCGGTGTCGTCTTTCGCCCTCAAGCTGCCCCGCCCCGTCCGCCTGCTCGCGCAGCATGCACGCGACGCGCACGCCGGTGATGGAGCGAGCGACGTCGATGAGCGGCTCGGCGTCGGATTTAACGGCGCCGCATGCGGCCATATCCTCCTTCGAGATGTAGCTGAGAGCCGCCGCGCCGCCTGCGATCAGGCGCAAGTGATCGATCGCAATCGCCTCGAGCTTCACCGGGCGAGCGTTCGGTTCTGATAGAAGGCGCTGCCGACGCGCGCAGGCTCGGCTCCGCACGCGACCATCTCGGCCCCCAGGGAGAAAGCGCGCGCATCGGCGTTTTGATACTGAAAGCGCCCGGTGTCGGTCATGAGCCCCGCGAACGCGCAAGATGCCATGACCTCGTCAGGCTCGACGCCGAGGCACTTGATGAGATCCCACGTCAAAAGCGAGGTGGAGGCGGAATCGGGATCGGTGTAGCACACGTCCGTCATGCGCGCGTCCACGGCATGGTGATCGACGGTCGCGCTGAAGCGGGCCGCGTCGAGAAGACGGGCCGCGTCCCCGATGCGCTCGCGCGTCGGAACGTCGACGGCGATGAAACACGACGGGGCATGCTCCACAGCGCCCGACCAAACGAGGCCCTCCGCGCCGGGAAGCGAAAGGGCGCCCGCGTCAAGCGCCTCGTCGCGCGCGAGAACGCAAACGACGCGCTTGCCGATCGACCTGAGCGCATGGCCTAAAAGGCGAGCTGGCTGCCCAGGCAATCCCCGTCGGGACTCACATGTCCGCAGATGCAGAACTCATCATGTTCGAGCAGCGCCTCGGCGAGCTGCTCGAGCGTGACGTTGGTCTGAGGGGTCGCAGACACAGGGCTACTCCTCCCCGATCTCGTCGGAAGGCCGCTCGTTGCGAGCGCGATCGCGCATCAGCGCGTTCGCGATGGCCTCGGCCTCGTCAACCGAGTTGTCGAGATGGAAGCGCAGATCGGGGGCGATCCTCCACGACAGCTTCTTCGCCATAAGGGGAGCGAATGCGTCCCTTCGCCTGACGAAACGCCGACTCGACCGCCTCATAGCGCTGCGGCTCGGCAGTGTAGAACACGTTGCACGCGCTTCGATCGTAGCTCACCTCGCAACCCGTGATGGTCACGAGCTCCAAGCGGGGATCGGAGATGTCGAACAGCAGGATGGAGGCGATGACCTCGCGGGCCTGCTCGTTGACCTTGCGATTGGAAGCACCTTGTTTCACGGCGCACCTCCTTTTCTTCAACCTATATATAAGAAGGCCGCCGAATCGGAGACGATACGGCAGCCTTCCCGCAATTGCGCGTTCGCGCGAACATCGAAGCTACTCGGTACGCTCGACTTCCTTGACCTGGTAGCCCTCGATGGTGTCGCCCACCTTGAGGTCTTGGTACTTCTCGATGCCGATGCCGCACTCGTAGCCCTGCTTGACCGTCTTGACGTCGTCTTTGAAGCGGCGCAGCGACGCCATGTGGCCCTCGAAGATGACCGTGCCGTCGCGCACGATGCGCACCTTGTCGTCGCGGTGGATCTCGCCTTCCACGACGTAGCAGCCGGCGATGGTGCCCACCTTCGGCACCTTGAACGTCTCGCGCACCTCGGCGATGCCGGTGTCCACCTCGACGATGTCGGGCGAGAGCAAACCGACGCGCGCGCGGCGTTGATGTCCTCGATCGCCTGGTAGATGACACGATACAACCTGATGTCGACCTTCTCCTTCTCCGCCTGCTGCTTCGACTTGCCCGGTGGGGCGCACGTTGAAGCCGATGATGATGGCGTCGGAGGCCGATGCCAGCGTGACGTCGGTCTCGGTGATGCCGCCCACGGCCGAGTGCACGATGTTGATGCGCACCTCGGACTGGTCCATCTTGTCGAAGGCATCGCGCAAAGCCTCGATGGAACCCTGCACGTCGGCCTTCACGATGAGGTTCAGGTCGGTCTGCTTGCCTTCTTCGATGCGGCTGAACAGATCGTCCAGGCTCATGTGCCTCTTGGTCTCCTGGGCGGCCAGGCGGGCGCGCAAGCGCGCGTTCCTCGGCCAGCTTGCGGGCGTCGCGCTCGTCCTCGAAGACGCGGAACTCGTCGCCGGCGGTGGGAACGGAGTTCAGGCCGAGGATCTCGACCGGGTCGGCGGGACGCGAGGAATCGACGTGCTCGCCGCGCGGGTTCACCAGAGCGCGCACGCGGCCGTAAGAGGTGCCCGGCGACCAAGACGTCGCCGGTGTGGAGCGTGCCGCGCTGGACGAGGACGGTCGCAACGGGGCCCCGGCCCTTGTCCAGGTTCGCCTCGATGACGAAGCCCGAGGCAGAAGCGTCCGGGTTGGCCTTGAGCTCCAGCACGTCGGCCTGCAGGATGATGGTCTCCAGCAAGTCGTCGATGTGCAGCTTCTTCTTGGCCGAAACCTCGACGAACATGTTGTAGCCGCCCCTCCTCGGGCACGACGCCGTGCTCGACGAGCTCTTGACGGACGCGATCGGGATTGGCGCCGGGCTTGTCGATCTTGTTCACGGCCACGACGATGGGCACCTCGGCGGCCTTGGCGTGGTTGATGGCCTCGATGGTCTGCGGCATGACGCCGTCGTCGGCGGCCACCACGAGCACGATGACGTCGGTGACCTGGCGCGCCGCGGCGCGCATGGCGGTGAAGGCCTCATGGCCCGGGCGTGTCGATGAAGGTGATCTGGCGGTCGCCGATGTTCACCACGGAAGCGCCGATGTGCTGGGTGATGCCGCCGGCCTCGCTGGCCACGACGCCCGTGTCGCGGATGGCGTCCAGAAGCGACGTCTTGCCGTGGTCGACATGGCCCATGACGGTGACCACGGGGGGGCGCGGCTTCAAATCGGCCTCGGAGTCGTTGTACACCACGGCGTACTCCTCCTCCGGCGACACGACGCGCACCTTGCGGCGCATGTCGTCGGCGATGAGCTCGACCATGTCGTCGCTCATGGTCTGGGTGAGCGTGAGCACCTGGCCGAGCATGAACAGGCGCTTGATGACGTCGTTGGGCTGCACGCCCAGGAGCTCGGCGAACTTGGCCACCGTGGCGCCCTGGGGAACCTCGACCACCGAGTCGTCGAGCACGAGATCGGGATCGAGACCGCGCTCGATCGCCTCCAGCTCGGCGCGCTCGCGGGCCTCCGCCTCGCGCTTCTCCTTGCGCTTGCGGCGCCTGCCCTCCCCCTCGTGGGTGTTGGCCGCGGCCACGGCGGCGCGGGCCTCGGCGAGCACCTTGTCGCGCTGCAGCTTCTCGGCCTGCACGGCCATCTGGGCGTAGCGGTCCTCGCTCGTCTCCTGGGCATGCTCGAGCTCGGGAACGACCTGCACCACATGGCGCTTGCCGCCCTTCTTGGCGCCCTTCGCGGGACGGCCGCCGCGCGGCGCGGCGGAATCCTGAGCCGCGGAGGCCTTCTTGGCGCTTTCCTTCTGCGCCTCGATGCGCTGCTTCTCAGATTCGATCTGAGAGAGGAGCGAGCTGAAGTTGGACGTGCGCTTCGGAGCCGGCGCGGGCGCGGCCTCGCGATGGGGCGCGGCCGATTTGCCGCCTTTGCCCTTGCGGTTGCGCAGGGCCTCCTCGACGGCTTGCTTCTTGGCGACCTCCGCAGCGGCCTTCGCGGCGCGGGCGCGTGCGCGGCCTCGGCCTTCTCGCGCTCGACGCGCTCCTTCTCGGACTCGATCTGCTGAGCCAACGACTCGAATCCCGAGCTCACGGGCGCCTTCCTAAGCGGCTTCTTCGCGGGCTTGGACTCGGCCTCGTCATGCGAGCGGCGGGCGCGGGCGGCCTCGCGCTCGGCGAGCTCCTTCTCGACGGCAGCGCGACGCGCCGCCTCCTCCTCGATGCGCTTGCGCTCGGCCTCGGCCTGCTCCTCGGCGAGGGCCTTCGTCTCCTCGTCGTCGATCTTGCCCGCGCGCTGCTTCATCTCGGGCTCGAGCTTTTTGCGGATCTTGTCGACGTAGGCGTCAGCGAGCATGCTCGCATGCGACTTCGCCGGTATCTTCATCTCATGAAGGCGATCGAGCAGATCCCCGCTCGACATATCGAATTCCTTCGCCAACTCGTGTACGCGCATGCTGGCATATATCACTCCTCATTCTTTCCCGCTGCGGCGTCGCATGCGAGCGCGGCCTCAATCTCGGTTAGTCTTCATCGGTCAGCTTGGCGCGCAGCGCGCTCGAGCTTTCTCGTCTTGCGTGCAGCGGCGAAGCACTCCTCGAGCACACGTAGGCACCGCGGCCCTGCGCGCGCGTCCGGATGGGTCGAAGGAGACGACTCCCGCGCTCGAGCGCACGATGCGGTGCATCGAGCGCTTCGTCCCCTGGCTCATGCAGCCGATGCAGCTGCGTTGCCGCTTGATCGTCTCCCCAGCCATCACGTTACCGCCTTCGCTTAACGACGCGTCTCGTCAAGGTCGGCGTGGATGCCGCAGTAGCGGCTGCGGGACGCGCATGGTTACGGCAGCGCGTTCCGTCCTCGCTCTCGTAAGCGCACAGCTCGACATCGTCGAGATCGTCCTCGTCGATGAGCATGTTCTCCATCGGCAGCGGCTCGCTCGAGAAGCTCGCCGATTTGATGTCGATATGCCAGCCGGTCAGACGCGCGGCAAGGCGGGCGTTTTGCCCTCCTTGCCGATCGCGAGGAAAGCTGGTCGTCGGGCACGACCACCGTCGCGTAATGGTTCGCCTCGTCGATGGAAACACGCGAGACCTTCGCCGGCGAAAGCGCGTTGGCGACGTAGGTCGCGGGGTCGGCGCTCCATTGGATGACGTCGACGCGCTCGTTACGCAGCTCCTCGACGACCATGCGCACGCGGCTGCCCTTCGGTCCGACGCAAGCGCCGACCGGATCGAGGTTGGACTCGCGCGAGGAGACGGCGACCTTCGAACGGGCGCCGGGCTCGCGGGCGATGGACTTGATCTCCACCATGCCGTCGTAGATCTCGGGAACCTCGATCTCGAACAAGCGCCTGATCAGATCGGGATGCGTGCGGGAAACCACGATGGGCGGGCGAACCTGCTCGCCGCGCTGGCGCGGCTCGTCGGAGCGGGGGTCGCGCACGTCGACGATCAAAAACCTTGATGCGCTGGTTATGACGGTAATGCTCGTTGGCGGGCGCTCGTTGAGCTCCTCGGGATCGCGCTTGGTGTCGTAATGGGGCAGCTCCGCCTCGACGCCCTCGCGGATCTTGATGATGGTGAAGTCCGGCGTGCCCTGCAACACGGTGCCCGTGACCAAATCGCCCACGCGGCCGCGGAACTCGTCGTAGATGGACTGGCGCCCGGCCTCGCGCACGAGCGAGGAAATGACGCCCTTGGCGTTCTGGGCGGCGATGCGGCTCACGTCGTCGGGGGTGACGTCGCGCTCCTCGAACTCGCTGTACTCGCCGGTCTCCTCGTCGGGCTCTCCCACGGGCACGAGCTCGTAGACGTAGATCTTGCCGGTCTGGCGGTCGATGGTCACGCGCGCATCAAACTCGAGATCGAGAATGCCCTCGTAGCTCTTCGCGAGCGACTCCTCAAGGCGCTCGATGAGGTAGAACTCGTCGATCTTGCGCTCGTGGGCCAGTGCCTGCAAGGCCTCGATCAGTTCTGAAGTTGCCACAGATCTTCCTTTCCTATGAGCTGAAATCCACGGTGCCCTTCAACCTGGCACGTTTCATTGAATCTATCGGTACCTTGAACGTCTCACCGTCCACCTCGATCAGCACGAGATCGCCTTCGACGCCTGAGAGCGCACCCGTCCACCTGCGGCCCTCGATGGGCCGAGAGGTCTGCACGCTTGCCTGCTCTCCCGCAAAGTGCCTGAAGTGATCGAGCGTCCTTAGGGGCGGTCGATGCCGGAGAGGAACACCTCGAGCGTGTAGGCGCCCGGGGAACGGATCGATGTCGTCCATGATCTCGTTGATCCACGCCTGCGCCGCCGAAAGCTCGTCGAAGCTGATGCCGCCGGCCGCATCGATGTAGACGCGGATGGTCGGCGCCTTCTTCGAGCCGACGATCTCCAGGGTGACGATCTCGACGCCGCACTCTTGCGCTCGGGGCTCGAGAGCCGCGAGCAAGCTCGCTTCTTTTGCGGTAAGCATAAGTCACCTCCCAGATAAAAAGAAAGCGGGCTAAACCCACTTTCTGCATACGTTCAGAAAAAGTTCTCGCATGAGCCACGTTTTCCAACGACGCTCATGCGCATACAGCGTTACTTATATCAAATTCTTACCGGAAAAGCCAGACTCTGTACGATCGTCGCGCCGCCGCTCCACCGATTCAACGCAATCGACGCAAGCAAGCGCCTCGGAACTCCCCGAGGACGGATACCTCCCCTTCGAGGAGCGGGTTTACAGGGAAAGCGCGAGCCGACCGCTCGAAACCGACGCCTTCGGCCCGCGCAAACGCCTCTACTTGCCCGCGCGCACGAGCTCTTCCGCCATCTCGCGCAGCTTGAACTTCTGCACCTTCATGGACGGGGTCATCGGGAAATCATCGACGAAGAAGACGCGCTTGGGCACCTTGTAGCGGGCGATGCGCGGGATGGCGTAGGCGCGCACGTCGTGCTCGGTCATGCCCTCGAAGCCCGGACGCGTGCGGATGAAGGCGCCGACGATCTCGCCGTACTTCGCATCGGGGATGCCGACGACCTGGGCGTCCAGCACGCCGGGCATGGTGAGCAGGAAGTTCTCCACCTCGAGCGGGTAGATGTTCTCGCCGCCGCGGATGATCATGTCCTTCACGCGGCCCGTGACGCGGTAGTACCCGTCCTCGTCGACCATGCCCAAATCACCCCGAGTGAAGGTATCCGTCGGCGTCGATGGCCTCGGCCGTCTCCTCGGGCATCTTGTAGTAGCCCTTCATGACGTTGTAGCCCTTGCAGCACAGCTCCCCGTGCTCCCCCGGCTCGCAGATGTGCCCTGTCGGACGGATCGATCACGCGCACGTCCACAGGCGGGTGCTTGCCGGCCGACGGTCTCGCACTTGTGCTCGATGTCGTCATCGGCCGACGTCTGGGTGAACACCGGGCTCGTCTCGGTGAGGCCGTAGCAGATGGTCACGTCGCGCATGTTCATGCGCTCCATGACCTCGCGCATGGTCTCGGGCGGGCAGGGGCTGCCGGCCATGATGCCCGTGCGCAGGTGCGACAAGTCGAAGGAGTCGAAGTCCGGATGGTTCAGCTCGGCGATGAACATGGTGGGCACGCCGTAGACGGCGGTGGCCCGCTCTTTTGTGGATCGCCTGCAAGACGAGCTCGGCGTTGAAGTCCTCCACGATGATCATCGTGGACCGATGCGTCAGGCACGCCATCACGCCCAGCACACAGCCGAAGCAGTGGAAAAACGGCACGGGCAGGGTCACGCGATCGGCGGCTCCGAGCCGCTGGCCCTCGCCGATGTAGAAGCCGTTGTTCAGGATGTTGCGATGGGTGAGCATGACGCCCTTGGGGAAGCCCGTGGTGCCGTCGTGTACTGCATCATGACCACGTCGTTGTTGTCGAACTGCGCGCGCGCCCATTCAAGCGAGCTCTCAGGCTGATGCTGTCCGAGCAGCATCAGCTCGGGCACGCTTAAAAGCCGCGGTGCTTCTCGGGTCCCATGTAGATGAGGTTCTCGAGGCACGGAACTTCTCGCTCTTGAGGAATCCGCGCTGCTGCTCAAGCGACTCCGCACCAGATCGCGGATGATCTGCAGGTAGTCCACATCGCGGTAGGCGTCGATCACGCAGAGCGCCTTCATGTCCGACTGCTTCAGCACGTAGTCGAGCTCGTGGCTTTGTACACCGGGTTCACCGTGACCATGACCACGCCGATCTTCGCCGAGGCGTACATGAAGGTGAGCCAATCGGGGATGTTGCGCGCCCACACGCCCAAATGATCGCCCGGCTTCATGCCGATGGCCAGGAGCCCTTGGCCAGAGCGTCGGTGCGCTCGTCGAAGTCCTTGTAGGTCCAGCGCAGGGCGCGGTCCGGGTACACGACGAACTCGTGGTCGGGGTCGACGGCGACCTGATCGCTGAAGTAATCGCCGATGGTCTTCTCGGAGTGCAGCGGGTAATCCGCCGACCCCGCGACATATTGGTTTTGGTCGGTCATGCAGCTGCCTCCTAGATGGGCGTGTACACGACGGCGAGGAACTTGGCCTTCTGGCCGTCATGGGCGCGCACCTGATGGGGCACGATGGAATCGTAGTAGATGGACTCGCCGGGGTGCAAGACGATGACGTCCGAGCCGTACTCGATCTCGACGCAGCCCTCCATGCCGAACAGCCACTCTCGCCCTCATGGCCGACCAGCTCGTGTTCGGTGTCCTCGGAGGGTCGACCGTGATGACGAAGGGGTCCATATGGCGCGACGGACGACCCGCCGCCAAGCTGAAGTAAGACAGCTCGCCCGGCGTCGCTTGAGGTCTGCAGCGACTTCATGCGCGCGACCTCCTCCATCTGATCCGCGTTGATGTATGGGGGGCCGAACGCCTCGTCGTCGTCCATGAGCGCGTGCCCAGGCGCACCCCCAGGGCGCGGGTGAGCTTGATGAGGGGAGCAAGCGACGGCGGAAGGTTTCGCTTCGAGACCTTCGATCACCGACAGATCGCAGCTGCAACGATCCGCGAGATCCTGCGCGGAAAGGTGGTGCGCCTCGCGCAACGTGGTGATCTTCTTGCCGAGCTTGTTCTCTTCAGTCATGCTTGCCCTTTCTCTCGACGCGAGCGGGAACTGCGCTCGCGTAATGCGCGTATTATCTCCCAACGTTAGTTTCGCGAACGTTAATTTTTGGCGACAAGCCGCAAGGACGGGGCGGGCGCGTCCTTGCGGCGAGCGGCGGATCAGATGTCCAACGCGGCGTGATAGGCGGTGTACACCGCGTTCGTGATGTTGGAGGGTCTGATCGCATCCCCCACGACGCGCACGAAAGGAGCGGCGTCGCGCAACTCGTCGACCGCGGCGTGACGCGAGCGCTGCCCGATGGCGCACACCACGGTGTCGCAGGGAACGCAAACGTCGCGGCCGTCGACGGACACCACGACGGCGGCGGCGAGAACCTCCTTCGCGCGGGCATCGCACATCACGTCGATGGGACGCGCCGCTATCTCGCCGAGGAGAATGGGGCGATGGCGGATGTTCGCGTCGATGGCGAGGCCGTCCCGCATCTCGACGAGGTGGACGCGCCGCCCCGCATCGGCCTGCACGATGGCGCACTCGCAGCCGGTGAGCCCGCCGCCGATGATGACGACCTCGTCGCCGACCTCGGCATGGTCGAGGTACAGATCGTCGATGGAGAGCACCCGCGCCTGCGGGGAAACCGCGACGGGCAGCTTAAGCGGCTCCGATCCCACCGCGACGATGCAGGCGTCGGCGCCGAAGCCCTCGACGAAGCCGGCGTCGGCGCGTGTGTTCAGGCGAACGTCGACGCCTGCGTCCTCGCACAAGTGCGCGTAGGTCACGCCGAGGCGGTGCATGTCCTGCTTGAACGGCAGCGCCGCCTCGGTGCGCAAATGCCGCCGAGCTCGCCTTCCTGCTCGACGAGGGTCACCTCGTGCCCGCGCAGCGCGGCGGTGCGCGCCGCCACCATGCCGGCGATGCCGCCGCCGACCACGAGCACGCGCTTGCTTCGAGCCGCGGGCGCGACTTCAAGCCCCTCGAGCTCGCGTCCGATGCGCGGGTTCAGCGCGCAGCGACGCGTCTGCGTGACCGGGCGCTCCGCCATGCAGACGAAGCAGCGCATGCAGCGGACGACGTCGTCTCCCCTGTTCGCCATCACCTTGTTGGGTAGTTCCGGATCCGCGAGCAGCGCACGTCCCATGACCACCAGATCCGCGCGGTCCTCGGCGACGATCCGCTCCATCTGAGCGGGATCGGAAAGTCCGCCGATCGTGGCGACGGGCTTGCTCACGTGCTTTTTGACCTCCTCGGCAAGATAGACGTTGCACCCGTGGTCTTTGAACATCGACGGATGCGTGACGGGGAAGCCGAACTGGTAGGAGCCCGCCGACACGTGGACGATGTCGACGAGGTCCTCGAGCGCGGAGGCGATGCGGCAGCCCTCGGCGAGGTCGTAGCCGCCCTCGAACAGCTCCGCGCCGCTCATGCGAAGCTCGATGGGAAACCGCGGCCCCACCTCGTCGCGCACGGCGGCGAGAACCTCGCGCGCGAAACGCACGCGCCCCGCGAAGTCTCCGCCGTATTCGTCATCCCGATGATTGAAGTACGGCGAGAGGAACTGGTTGATGAGCCAGCCGTGACCCGCGTGAACCATGACCATGTCGAAGCCCGCGCGTTTCGCGAGGGCGGCGGCGCGCGCGTACGCCTCGACGATCTCGCCGATCTGCGCGGTCGAAAGGGCGCGAACCGCTATGCCGTCGGGCCGCACGCCGTCGGAGGGACCGTACTGGCACAGCTCGCCTTTGCCCTTCTTGTCGACCATGTACGTGCCCGCGTACTGACCCGAATGGGACAGCTCGATCGACGCGAGGGAGCCATGGCGCTTGATCGCATCCGCCACGTAGGCGAAGGCGCCGAGCTGGCCGGGCACCGACAGCGACAGGTGGAGCATCTGCGAGCCGTCGGTCTCGGGATGGACGACCAGCTCGCTCACGGTGACGATGGCAGCGCCCCCTTTCGCGCGGGCCTCGTAGAAGCCGAGCGTGCGCGGGCCGGGCGAGCCCTGCGCCGTGACGTCGGTCGCGCCGAGGGGCGCCGAACACATGCGGTTGCGCAGGCGAACGCCTCCCGCTATGACGAGCGGTTCGCAAAGATGCGGATAATCACGTTTCATTCCAACCCCCAAAGCTCCCTGCGGCGACATGCTGAGCGCAAGACGCCGAACGCTGAACGTCGCGACGGGCCGAGCACGCCGCGCGAGGACGCGCCCGCGATCCCGATCGAGGCGCGGCGCATCCGCCATGCGACGCAGGACAAGCGGCGTGCACGACATCATCCATGGTAAACCCCGGACGACGAGGCGCAAGGTGAAGTTGAAACCCGTGACGAAGAATCAATGCCGACGCGACAGAAGACGGTTGAGCGCGTTGAGATAGGCCTTGGTCGCCGAGACGATGAGATCCCCGTCGGCGCCGCGGCCGGTGAACGTCTCGCCGGTGCCCGCCTTCACGCGAACCGTCACCTCGCCGAGCGCGTCGATGCCGCGGGTGAGCGAGGTCACCGAGAACTCGGTGAGATCGTTTTCCACCCTGATGATCTGGTTCACCGCCTTGTAGGCGGCGTCGATGGGACCCGTGCCGAAATCGCACACGGTCACGTCGACCCCTCCGGTTGCGCAGCGTCAACGTCGCGGTCGGCTTGAGGGGAAAACCGCAGCTGATCTGGATGCTCTGAAGGGTGTAGAGAGCCGACACCTCGCGGTCGCGCTCGTTGATCAGCGACTCGAGGTCTTCGTCGTAAACCTCTTTCTTCTTATCCGCCATGTTGAGGAACGACTCGTAGATCTCGTCGAGCTCCTCGGGCTCGAACTCGTAGCCCAGCTCCGTCAGGCGGTGCTTGAGGGCGGCGTGCCCGCTGCGCGCCGTCAAAACGATGCAGCTCGCGTTCGCGCCCACCTCCGCAGGAGCGATGATCTCGTAGGTGCCGCGGTTCTTCAGGACGCCGTCTTGATGGATTCCCGACGAATGGGAGAACGCGTTGGCGCCGACGATCGCCTTGTTAGCCTGCACGCCCATGCCCGTGATGGAGGAGACGAGGCCTGCTCGCGCGCGTGAACTCGCGCGCGTTGACGTCCGTGCGCGCGTCGAGCTCGTCGCCGTGCATGCGAATTCCCATGACGATCTCTTCGAGCGCGGTGTTGCCCGCACGCTCCCCAGCCCGTTCACCGTGCACTCGACCTGACGCGCGCCGTTTCTCACCCCTTCGAGGGCAAGCGCCGTGGCCATGCCCAAGTCGTTGTGGCAGTGCACCGACACGACGACGTCTTCGATGCCCGCGACGTGATCCATCAGATAGCGAATGCGCCTGCCGAACTCCTCCGGCAGCGAGTAGCCCGTGGTGTCCGGGATGTTCACCACCGTGGCCCCCGCCTTGATGACCGCCTCGATGACCCGTGCGAGGAACGCGAAATCCGACCGGCCCGCGTCCTCGGCGTAGAACTGCACGTCCTCGACGAAGCGCTTGGCGTAGGCGACCGCGTGAACCGCGCGCTCGACGCACTCCTGCTCGCCGATGCGCAGCTTGTCGCGCATGTGCGAGGGGGACACGCCGATGCCGGTGTGGATGCGGGGGCGCTTTGCGAACGAGAGCGCTTCGACCGCGACGTCGATGTCCTTGTCCACGGCGCGGGTCAGCGCGCACACCACGGCCGCGTCGCCGGCCAGCTCGGAGATGCGGCGAACGCTCTCAAAGTCCCCAGGGCTCGAGACGGGAAAGCCGGCCTCGATGACATCGACGTTCAGACGAAGAAGCTGGCGGGCGATGACGAGCTTCTCCTCCGTGTTCATGGAAGCGCCCGGCGATTGCTCGCCGTCGCGCAGCGTGGTATCGAAGATGTCGATCTTGCGTGTCATGTGCTTATCCTTAAGACGAGGGTGCCTGCAAACGAGACGAGCGCATCGTCGCTGTAGGCGATGATATCACGCAGCGCCGGGCGCCGCCGACGCAAGACGCAATCGCGCCCGCTTCGCATGAGCCTGCAAAGGCGCGATGACGAAGCGGGCGCGACACGCGGGCGCCTGGCCCTACAGGCTCAGCACCCAGAGGTTCTTCAAGTCGATGCCGGCGCGAAGGTCGGCGACCACCTCTTCGGTCACCTCGCCCTCGACGTTCATGAAGACGAGCGCGCACTGCTCGGCGGGGTTCGTGCCGATCTGCATCGTGGTGATGTTGATGCCGGCTTCGCCGAGAATGGTGCCGATGACCCCGACGCGTCCCGGCGCGTCGACGTACTCGAACACGAGGGAGTCCTTCGCGGGCGCGATGTCGATCTTGTACCCGAGCAACGAGACGAGCCGCGGCGTCTGCTCGACGCCGTACAGCGTCGCCGCCACCTCCACGCCGTCGGCGACCACGCGAACCGTCGAGGCGTAACCGCGGGCGTCGGGATGGGCGGAGGTGTCGACCTTGATGCCGTGGCGCGACGCCACCGAATCGACGTTGGCCGTGGTGACCGAGTTGACGCGACGGTACGAAAGCGCCCCGTCGAGCGTGGCGGCCACGAGCATCGCGGGATCGGAGCCCGCCAAGCCCGCCGGCCACGCTCACCTCGGTCGGCACGCCGCCGAGGATCCGGCGCCACGCGGCCCATCATCTTGCATGCGGGGACGAACGGGCCGAGCACGTCGAGCACCTCGGGCGACACGGGGACAGGTTGATGGCCGTCGGGACGATGGAGCCCTCGAGCCCCGCCCAGACGTACTTCGCGATCTGGGTGCCGGCGCGCACCTGCGCCTCGCGCGTCGAGCGCGGCGATGGGGGTGAGCACGGCGGCGTCGAGCTCGTGCAGAGGCGTGGAGGTGCACGGCTCCTCTTCGTAAACATCGATGCCGACCGCCGAGATCTTGCCCGCCGCGACGAAATCGGCGAGCGAGTCGACGTCGTAGATGCCGCCGCGCGCCGTGTTCACCAAGACGACGCCGTCTTTTCATCGCCGCGAACTGCTCGGGGCCGAACATGCCGATCGTCGTGGAGGTCTTAGGCAGGTGAACCGTGATGAAATCGGCCTCGGCGATGGTAACCCTCCGTGGTCTCGTACAGCTTGACGCCCAGCTGGTCGGCGCGGTCGGGGCTGCAGTACGGATCGCACCCGATGAGCCGTTCATGCCGAACGCCCGCGCGCGTTCGGCGACACAAGCCGCCGATGCGCCCGAGCCCGAAGATGGCGAGCGTCTTGCCAAAACAGCTCGCTGCCCATGAAGTCGGGGACGGCGCCACTGGCCCGCGTGCATGGAGGCGCTCGCCTGGGAATGTGGCGAGCGGCGGCGAAAGCAGGAGCGCCATAGTATGCTCGGCGGCGAGATGACGTTCGAGTTCGGCGCGTTGCACACGATGACGCACCGCCTTGTCGACCTTGGTCGCCGAGCGGACTATGGAAGCGCATCGTAGGGCGCGATGCGCTCGACGAGCTCGTCGTGGCAAGCTCGGAGCCCGAACATCGACCTCGTAACCATGTCGCCTCAGAATGCCGAGGCATTCGTCGGCGACCTTCTCGTAATCAGAATCTTCTTCGTCATGAGAACCTCTCGTCGTCCGGCATGGCGCCAAGCGCGCCGCGGACATGGGCGGTCTCAAGCGTCAGGCTATTACGAATCTGAAACACGACATCTCGCAAATCAACACCACTGCACGCTGGCACAGCCTCGTGGCCAGGCTCATCGCCACCACCCGCAGGCAACTGTGAGGCGTTACAAGCGTTTCAGTATCGTGCCGCACGTGTCGCCGCATCGAGTGCGACAGCCTGCAAACCAGTACGCCGTCCGGCATTCGGCAGTGATGACTTTCTATTGACATCGACTCGCTCGCCTCGCATTAACGTCGGCCGAAAGGAGCGTCTGCCGTCTCACCTGCCGTCGTATCTGGCTCGAAAAGTGCATCTAACCGTCTATTTGCTGTCGTCCCCCACCGTGAGCCACGATGATCACCGGATCGGCGGCTGCTGACAGGCTAACGCGAACACTCGCGTCAACGCACGGCCTCGGAACACCTCCGCCATCCCGACCGGCGGCGACCGGCAGGCTCGGCAACGTTACATCGCCCGTCAATGGAGTTGTCGGCTCGTCGGCCGTATCACCACAGTAGCCGCTCAGCGCCCGACAGGTGGCACGCCGCTAAGCGGCAGGCCTGCCCGCTACGTCGCCTCGTCTTAGAAGACAAGCATGACCCCTGGAATCCATGATCGCTACCACTTCTCCGACATCCTGAAACGTTCGCCATCGGCGCTGCGTTGACGCGATCGACGTCGCGATATGCGGCTGCGACAACTACATCGTGGCCTCGGCATTGTCACTGCTGGCGTCCGGTCGGGCGTCAGCCTCATCGTCAATGACCGACTCGCTGCCCGTGCGCGTCGCTGATCTGGTGGTGTCGTAAAGGCTGCTCGGCGTATGAAGCTCGCGACATCGGCGCCTGTTCACTCATCACCCGTGAGCGTCGTCATGCCGATCATGTGAAGGCTGCCGCTGGCCAGCTGGCGACAGACCGTCGCGATCCAGCGTCGATCGCCAACGGATTCTGTTCGCTGCGCAGATCGACATCGACGCCGCCGCGATGATCGCGGGTCGCTTTCATGCTCAATCATCGACGCCGTTTCCATCGGCTTCATGGGCGGGCTTATCTCCGGCAATATTGGCTTCCCAATCGGCCGTTAAAACAGTGCGAGGAAATCAAATGTGCCCCACCTCGGCAGCGATTTGTGGGGCGTCGTCATCAGTGATCGCCGTCTCGCGGTGACTGCAAGTGAATGAACAGGCGACCATCACGCGAACATCGCCGTAATCACGCCAACTGCGACATGTTGCCGTCGGCGGCATTACCGGTAACTGCCGTTTACTGGGCGTTCACTGGGTACGACGCGGCTGGTATCGACGCCGCGGTGAAGTGCTGTTCGCGACATCGTCGACGGCGGCTCGCTGGCCCATCGCCGGTCGGCAGGCACTGCGGCGATCACGTGTCGGCGGCGAGTTCCGCGCCGCCGAACTGTCCACCGCTCACTGCGCCTGCGTTGGTGCTGCATTGCAGTTCCTTCGCGTCGGCGAAACAATGCGGCGCGAACGCGCCCTCGGCGTCATGGTACGACACTCCGTGGGCGCGCGCGCTGCGCGTTGCTCACGGACTCCGCAATGTCGTGGTATTCAGGTGCGAAACTGGTAGAGCAAAAGCTCGCGGTCTGCGCATCATTGTTCGTCGCGATGCGTGCTGAACGCCTCGCCAGAAACGCTCGCCATCGGCGAGCCACGAAATGTTTAAGCGGCGACAACGATCGGATTTCGCTGTCATCGCGGCGATCAGATCATCGCGATCGGCTGGTCTGTAGACTTGGCGCGGCTGCCCAGCGATGCCGGACGCGGGCGCGCCGCTAACCCGCCATTCGGCAGTAGCTGGGCTGATGCTCGCGAGCGATCGGCGGAGCCACCATTCATCATCGCCAGCCATCTGTCGGCTTGCACACTATCATACTTACGCAGATCAGATCGCATTCGACTAAACTGCGTGAAGCAGGCGACATCACTCAGTAGTGTTGAGGATGACATCCAGCGGATTCAATGCCGGCGTAACTCGGCTACTGGTATTTCAGCATCTCGCGCTGCTCGACAGGCTGTGCGACCCAGTTTTCAGAGGCCTTGCCGTCACGATGGCTCGACACGCTGCGTCATTAATCACGGCGTTCTTCACATCTGGTGACTCTTATCGTAGTAAACATCTGACGCGTCACGTGTTAACGGCGGCAGCCTCCCGTCGACGGCTTAAACATCAATTCCTCCGGAGTGGATGATCTCAGGCGAAGGCGATCCGTGCTGATCAGGTGGACGGCGTGTGATGCCGGGTGAAGTACCGTGATGTTTTACCGAGCTCACAGGTCTCATCGGCGCTTCACTATCGAGGCGTCTCGATCTCGGCCGATACGCGCGGCTGTCATCTACGACATCACCACGCAAGCCCGATATCTCCATCGACCTGGCGCGATGCAGTAATACAGCCGGCGTGAACGCGTTTGCATCGATAAAACGCTGGATCCTGACGGCGGTCGCCGGCAGCCGCGGTCTTCGTCGGTGACGCCGTCTGGCGGCGCTGAGCGTCGACATGTTCTTTGCCGCTCGCCAGCGTCGCATGTTGGCTTCCGATGCGCGACTGCCATTTCGTAAATGTTGCGTATCATCGACTGGCGACATCCACGCCATGATCGTTAGGCTGCATCAGCGGCGCGTGCGTCTTCCCCATCGGACGCGCAGCGGAAAATATGGCAACGGCGTATGATGTACGGTCATGCGCTTCGTCGACAGATCCTGAAGCCAGATC
>VOFH01002228.1_pt1 | contig 35371 bp, 52 predicted proteins | sample 5384091 | NCBI WGS metagenome assembly VOFH01 (sample SAMN12384727, study PRJNA508395) | human gut metagenome | isolation source: healthy gut G | host: Homo sapiens
GGTGAATCGGATGGAATCAGGTGCTGTAACCGCCGCCCAAATCTTAGCGTGATGTGCATGACAAATTGATTTTGCAATAGAAAGCCCAATCCATATCCTCCGTTTCTCGGGACCGTGAGGTGTCCGCGCGGTAAAACCGGTCAAACAGTCGGTTTAAATCCCGGATGGAAGTTCCACGCACGTGTTTTTTCTACCCCAAAGGCACGGCGTCTTTCCCCACAGCTGCAACTGTATGGACACCTGTCCATCGGCGCCGGCGTACTTCACGGCATTTTCCAAAAGAATAGAAATTAACTGTTGCAGGCTGGCCGGATCTCCTGTGACATCAACACCGGGTTACGTGAATCCGTTAAACAACTTGATTGGTGGGCCAAAATGCGAAAAGATTCTATGGTTTCAGATACCAGCCGACTCAAAATGCGGACTGCATTTGCAGCACAGGACGCTCCATATCTAATTTGGTCAAAGCAAGCATAGATTGAAGTAGGCTGTCATCCGGGACACCTGATTACGGATGCTGACGGTTCCAATGGCAAAGGAGAGAAGCAGAAAATCTGTCACTGTTCAACTCCGTGCTGCAATCCAAGAAGATGACCATGCTTCCGTCTGCAGTCGACATCACGCCATAACGATAGTGCCCATCATACCCATTGGATTTTCCTTCGGCAACAGCGCGCTGTCCATAGGCAATGGCTTCCTCAGAAGAAACAGAAGCAATATGGCCGGTATTGATCCGAGCACATTCCCCTTAATATCCAGCCAAATTACAAAGTATCGAGTCTTAAATCCGGTTTCTTCATTGATTCCGTCTGGTTTGGGCTTGTCCCATTTTTTTCGGAGGGCAGTTTCTTTTCATCTGGAAACGACCGTTATTTTCTGAGAGATAACGCAGCATATCATCTGCATGATTCGCAGTATTGTAATATTTAGATAGGTTAGTAGAACCCAACAGAATAACAATGACAATTCCTAGAGAAAGCATGACGATTCCGATAAACTTTCGCTGCAGTTTTCGAATCACGGCGTTTCCTCCCTGGCTTCACTTGCCAGTAGATACCCAACACCTCGGTTGGCCCTGATCTCTACGGTGCTGCCGACGGCGTGCAATTTTTGCGTAGACCGGACATATAGACCCACACCACGCTGATCTCCGTCTCCGCATCATATCCCCATATCCGCGAGAGAAACTGCTCCGTGGAGATGACACGGTTTGGGTTTTCCATTAAGAGCTCCAGCATTTGAAATTCTTTATTTCCTAACCGCTGTTTGCCCAGTGGACCGGTCAAGGTGAAAATTTCCCGGCTCAAAGAGAGGTCGCCGAATTGCAGTAGGTTTGTGGCTGCATCTGTGCGCCGGCGCGTCATAGCGCGAATGCGGGCCAAAAGCTCCCCATGGCAAATGGCTTGACCAGGTAATCATCGGCTCCCATGTCCAGCCCACGGATCCGGTCGTCTACCTGAGATTTTGCCGTTAACAACAAAACGGGAATCACATTTCCCTCTTCCCGTATATACTACTGCAAAACAGACAGGCCGTCCAGACCCGGCATCATAATATCCAGAATGGCACCGTCGTATTGCCCGGCCTGGATATAGTCCAAGGCATCCCGACCGTTGTATACCGGATCCACTGAATAGTGATTGTGTTTTAAAATGGCGCAGAGCGCGTCGGACAATTCACGCTCGTCTTCCGCCAGCAACAAACGCACAGAAATGGCCCCTTCTAAACCGGATGCAAAAATTCCGGAGGCCCGCAGGCTGCGGACCTCCGGAATTTATGCCTTTGGATGACATTTTTGATAGACACTTTTCAGATTCTGATTGACCAGTTGTGTATAAAGCTGAGTCGAAGAAATATCACTGTGGCCCATCATTTCCTGGATGGAGTGCAAATCCGCTCCATTTTCCAGCAAATGCACCGCAAAAACTATGCCGCAGGGTGTGCGTCGTAATGTCTTTTCAATGTGAGCCGTCTCTTAATAGTGATTCAGAATCTTCCAGAATCCCTGGCGGCTTATGCGCTCTCCGCTCACGTTGACAAAAAGGGCAGGTTCTCCAGGATTGGCCACCATGCCGGGCCGCACGTCCCGCATATAGTAGCTCAAAGGCTTCACCGCTCGAGGATACATCGGAACCAGGCGGGTTTTATTACCACCGCAATTTACACAGCCGACGTCCAAACTGACATCTTCTACATTTAGACCCGTGAGCTCACTGACCCGCAGGCCGGTGGCATACATGACCTCCAGCATAGCGCGGTCTCGGTACCCCTTTGCATCCATACAGGAGGGCTGTGACAGCAAAAGCTCCACCTCCCGACCCGTGAGAATTTGCGGCAGCTTTTTCTCTCCCCGTTCCACATGTACGTCTTGCACCGGCGTCTCTTTTTAAAAAGCCGGAAGAAACCAAATACGCGAAGAAATTCTTTAAGCTGGCAACCGACCGGGAAATGGTAGCGGAAGAACGGCCTTCCCGGAGAGCTGGAGCAGGTAGGCAGAAATATTCTGTTGGGTCGCGTCCACAAGCTCTGCCTCTTCCGTATCACGCAGCCATCCGGCAAATTGCCGGACATCCCGTAAATATGAGACGGTGGTATTGCCGGACGCTTGCTTTACATTGACCAGGTAGTTCTCATAGGCAGAGATTAGATCTAACATAACGACAGCGTTCCTTTTTATGTTGATATAAACACAGATTGGCTCAATTCCGATATTACCGGCGATAAAAAGCCAATGAGATGCCAGGATACATAACACGCTGAAACAGCAGGCGATTGCCAAGTCCCGGGACAGATGCGTCTGTCCTTCCGGCTGCGCCGCAGCAGAAACCAAACAAAAACAGCAGGCAAATCCCTCGTCCAGCCAAAAGCAGTGCAGCAAAACCCAACCGGCGGTGCAAAAGCACCGACAAAAGCATAGACTGAAAAACCAAATAAAAAACCACAGAGTATGGCAGGAAGCGCCAAGCACCATGTGCGCCGGCAAAATACGTCAAAACACCGGCCATCACCAACGGCAGCAGACAGCATAAAACCTCCGCCCCAATATAGGCCCGGGTCAACACGACGCCACAGCAAACTTCATACAACTCAAAAGCAGGCATACGCCGACAGGTCAGACACCCCGCACAGACGGCCGCAGCAAAAACTTCCCCAAATGATCGTCATTGATCCTGCATAGCGCCTGCCTTAAAATTGCGGTAGAAAAATTGTACATGATCGGCCCTCCGTTAATTTTTCACCTTAAATTCCAAAGGAGCTGGCCGACATAACTCGTGCGCACCGAGGCGCTTCCAACGAATTCACGTCATTTTGCTTTTTTACTATACTCCAAATCCCGTGAAAATTCAAGGCCTATTCACCCAAAATGCAGTTTTTGTAAATTATGTACATATTTTATGTAAACATTGTTATGTAAACTTTTTGAGAATCGCGAATAAGCATACTAAAAATATGCGAAGATAACCAGATATAGCGTCTCGTCGGCACCATGGCTCCCAAATATGGTTTTTGCAGGAGTTCCTGCAAAAACCATATTTGGGGTAAGCCAGAATTACGCATTGTGGTTTTTGTTCATTTTAACCGATGCGGTATTTTTTGGGCACACGTTTATGACGTTGTCCCCACCGGCGCTGACGATTCCGGTGGCTGCAGACACTCCGATCACGACAGCAGCGGCGACCAACACACCCTGAAACTTTCCGCCGAAGATGAGCGCCGTCACGGCCAACAAAATCAGAAGATAACACCCGCCGAATAAAAGGCACATAATCATAGGCTTCCGGCCGGCTAATTTAGCAGAGCACCAAGCCCCAATGGCCGCAGATATGACTAAAATTGCCATAGCCAGTATCCCGGTCGCGCTTTCCTGCAGCAATTGCCTGTCCATCAAAGCAGCGAAAAACAGCGGCCAATGCAACGGTTAGCACAACACCAGCGCCCAAGCCAATGCCCAAGGCCTTCCCACTCCAGCGGAAGATCCACTATGTTGCTTCATCTCCCATTTCTTCTTACTCATCCTACCTCCCCCTTTCCACTGCAGACTATGCGCCGGCCTTTCCATTCAGAACCAGTGCTTCTCGGAGCGATACTTTTATCACAGCCGAGCAGTGGCAAAACCGCCAACCAACACGGTCGCAACAAATATGGAAGGGGATTCTTGCTGCCGCTAATCTTGCGCCTATTGGTAAGCAAAAAGCTTTTCTTGAACGCATTGCAGCACCGGTCATATTTACGTGTTCTATAAATAGAAAAAAAGCAGCCTATTATGGCTGCTTTTTTATTAGTTCAACAATTTATCTAATTTATCTTCCGCGTATATAGTACAACGAAGTGATCATTATAGCAATTTACTACTTCAGAAATTCAAAACCAGCATCTTATATTCTCTTATCTTATATCATTCTTTTTTACGCAAAACACAAGACTTGTGCAGATAGACTGATTCTTCACCACAAGTATCTGCTAATATTCAGAATCTCTAAGTATCTGACTAATATTCAGAATCTCTACTGTAGAATAAATGCACTAAAAAGTTCAAATACAATTTTTACAATAAAAAAATCGGAACGAGCATAACCCGTTCCGACGTGGTCCGAGTGACTAGATTCGAACTAGCGGCCTCTTGAACCCCATTCAAGCGCGATACCAAACTTCGCTACACCCGGATATTTCATTTTATGCCATATCTTTGGCGCTCAGATATAATAGCACGTACCCTTCAAAAAAGCAAGCCCTTTTTTTACTTTTTTCAAAAATTTCTAAACCAGTTTACAGCGGCCTCTGCAGAGATGACAGGGACTTTGCGTTTTGAGGCCTTCCGTCCCGGCTTGGAGCCGGAGCTCCCCACCTTGCCATGTTTCCATGCAACAAGGTGGGGAGCCACCAGCCTGATATCTCAGAATGAACGCCGGTCAGGCTCAATAACTCAATAATTCTCCGCTTTCAGCTGGAAGTAACTCTTGGGGTGATCGCAAACCGGGCATTTTTCAGGAGCTTCTTTTCCAATGTGAATGTGCCCGCAGTTGGCGCATTGCCAAATCGGTCTCCATCCGGGAGAAAACCAGGCCGCCTTCCACATTGGCCAAAAGCTTCCGATAACGCTCCTCATGTTCCTTCTCAATGGCGCCCACAGCCTCAAACAGGTAGGCGATTTTATCGAAGCCTTCCTCTTTTGCTACCTTGGCAAACTCGGCGTACATCTCAGTCCATTCATAATTCTCCCTGCAGCCGCATCTTTCAAATTTTCTGCTGTGTCGGGGACAGCGCCTCCGTGGAGAAGCTTAAACCAAATTTTGGCATGTTCCTTCTCGTTGTCGGCCGTCTCCTGAAAGATTGGGCAATCTGCTCAAAACCATCTTTCTTAGCTTTCGAGGCATAGTACGTGTACTTACACCGGGCCTGAGATTCGCCGGCAAAGCCGCCAGCAGATTGGCTTCCGTTTTACTACCCTTCAGTTCCATCGGTATTTCCCCTTTCATATGTATCATTTTGTGGAATTCTGTGTTTCCAGTATAACACAGACCCAGGGAATTGTCACGCCATATTTTGGGTGATTCCAAATCATGTATTTTTGCTGGGAAAGGAGTCGTCATTTCTTTGGCTGCTGTTCCGTCAGCGAGGATTGTCGCACCGGCTTTCCGTCACAACAGCAAGAAGTACCAATCATAGAACAGTTGGGTTCCAGGTTTTGTTCCCGCAGGAACGCCGTTCCCCAATCTCGCATGGCGTGGAGAATGGGCAGCAGACTCTCGCCTCGGACTGTCAGAGAGTATTCTACCCGGGGGCGGAACAACTGGAAATACTTCGCGATGAATGAGCCCGTCTTCCTCCAGCTCCCGCAGCTGCTGGGTCAACATTTTGGGCGTGGCGCGGAGAATGAGCCGCTGAAGCTGACTAAAACGCTGCGGACCACCAGCCAGGTGCCAGAGAATTAAGGTCTTATACTTACCGCCAATCAAATCCAGAGTTGCTTCCACTGGACAGTGGTAGCTCTGCGGACAATCCATAGTCCCATCTCCCTATCATTTTAGGTACTACTGCACCAAAAAGTGCGTTCTTTACAAAAGGAAATCTTTTTTGTATAATGGTAGCATAGAGCAGGAGAAAAGTCAATTCTTCCCGGTTTCTTTCTGAATTTTGACAATTTCTCTGTTGATTTTTCTGCAATCTGCAAATACTAGCCAATGGATTGGAGATGGGAGGAAACTATGAACGTAAAATTTGACATCACCGGCATGACCTGCGCCGCCTGCGCCGCCAGAGTGGAAAAAGCTGCGAAAAGCGTTTCCGGCGTGGACAGCGCGGAAGTCAATTTGCTGGCCAATACGCTGCGCGCAGAGCTGTCCGGCCCGGATGTGACACAGGCTGTCATCTCTGCTGTGGAAAAGGCGGGATATGGCGCCGTCGCCTCGGGTACCCAGAGAGCTCCCAAACCGGAGAATCCCCAGGCAAAGACCTTGAAAGAAATGAAGACTCGCATAATTTGGTCGGCTATTTTCCTAATCATTTTGATGTATTTCACAATGGGGCATATGATCGGCCTTCCATTGCCACATGTGCTCCACGGCCCGGAAAAACGCGATGGTTTTGCCTTGCTTCAATTTTTTCCTGACGTTACCTGTGGTCTTTTTTAAACCGCAGTTACTACACCAGAGGATGCAAGGCGCTCTGGCATAGAAGTCCCAATATGGATTCCCTCATTGCCGTGGGATCGGGCGCGGCGCTGCTATACGGCGTTATTGCTCTGTTTCGTATGGCTTGGGCTACAGGCAACGGTGTCTGGAGTCTGGTGGAGCACTACCGGGACAATCTGTACTTTGAATCGGCCGGTATGATTCTTACGCTCATCACCCTGGGGAAATTTTTGGAAACCCGAGCAAAGGGCAAAACGGGAGATGCGATCCGGCAATTGATGGATTTGGCGCCGGAAACGGCTACGGTGTATCGAAACGGGAAAGAAATAGAGATTCCGGCTTCCCAAGTCCAAGTTGGCGATACCGTTTTGGTCCGAGCCGGCGGGCGCATTCCGGTGGACGGTACCGTTCTGGAAGGCCGGGCCTCCATAGATCAAAAGCGCTCTCACAGGCGAGAGTGTTCCTGTAGAGAAAGGGCCCGGAGATCCTGTGGCTGCCGCTACCATCAATACTGCAGGATTCTTAAAATTTCGGGCAGACAAGGTGGGCGAAGATACGACCTTGTCTCAGATTATTCGATTGGTGGAGGAAGCGGGCGGCTCCAAAGCTCCCATCGCTCGCCTGGCCGACCGCATTGCCGGCATTTTTGTTCCAATTGTTATGGCCATAGCCCTTGCCGCCGCAATCATTTGGCTTTTGGCCGGAGAGGGGATAGAATTTGCACTGACCACCGGCATTTCCGTTTTGGTGATCTCTTGCCCCTGCGCTTTGGGCCTGGCGACACCTGTAGCCATTATGGTCGGTACCGGGCAAGGCGCTCGGAACGGCGTCCTGTTTAAATCTGCAGAAGCCCTGGAAACGTTGAGCCGGGCGGACACGGTGGTCCTGGACAAAACCGGCACCCTGACCCAAGGGCGGCCGCAGGTAACCGATATTTTGCCGGTTGAGGGATCTGAAAAATCACTTCTTGCATTGGCCGCTGCGCTGGAGCAGCAATCGGAGCATCCCTTTGCCGCCGCCATTTTATCTCGCGCCCAAGAGGCGGGGATCGAAGTGGCTCCGGCGGAGGACTTTCATACGATTCCCGGCCGGGGCGTGTCCGGCACAGTCAAAGGCCGCCGCTGCCTGGCGGGCAACCGGCAAATGATGGAAGAGGCCGGTATCGCCGTTCCCGCTTATCCCGAATTGGCCGCAGATGGAAAAACACCGCTGTATTTTGCAGCAGACAAGGTCTTTCTGGGTGTCATTGCTGCGGCGGACGTTTTGAAGGCCGACTCCGCCGTTGCAGTGGAACGCCTGCAACGACTGGGTCTGGAGGTCGTGATGCTCACTGGAGACAATGCTGCAACAGCCCAAGCCATCGCAGGGAAAGCAGGAATCCGCCGTGTGGTCTCCGATGTGTTACCTACAGAGAAGGCCGGGCAAATCCAGGCGCTTCGAGATCAGGGGCACAAGGTCATGATGGTCGGTGACGGGATCAACGATGCACCGGCTTTGGTCACGGCAGATGTGGGAATCGCCATTGGAGCCGGAACCGATATTGCCATTGACTCGGCTGATGTGGTGCTGTTATCCGGCAGCCTGCAGGACGTGGCGGTGGCAGAGTCTCTCAGCCGGGCCACCCTGCGGAACATTCTGGGAAAACCTGTTTTGGGCCTTCTTCTATAACGTCTTAGGAATTCCCATCGCTGCCGGTGCCCTCTATCCGGCCTTCGGCCTGCAATTGAGTCCTATGCTGGGTGCTGCCGCTATGAGTCTCAGTTCCGTGTTTGTCGTGTCCAACGCCCTGCGTCTTCGCTTTTTTAAACCCAAGGGAAAAGTAAACGTACCCCCGGCCCCTGTACAAGCAGAGGCATGCCATATTACAAAAACAGGAGGAAACAACTATGACAACCGTAATTCACGTAGAAGGTATGATGTGCAATCACTGTAAGGCCGCAGTAGAAAAGGCCTGCAAGGCAGTACCCGGAACACAGGACGCTGTTGTAGACCTGGAAGCCAAACAGGTCACCGTTACGGGAACAGCCCAACCGGAAGCGCTGCATCAGGCCATTACTGACGCCGGGTATCAGGTTATGGGGTAACCGCATGACAGAATTTTATTTGCCTTCCCACGGCAAGGGGCGTATCCACTGTGTACAGTGGGCGCCCCTGACGCCCGTTCGTATGATCGTACAGATCGTTCACGGCATTGCAGAGCATGTGGAGCGCTACAGCGACTTTGCCCAATTTTTAAATCAGCGTCATGCTCTGGTTGTGGCGGAAGACCATATGGGCCATGGCGGTTCTCTGGCTCCGGGAGACCCTCCAGGTTATTTTTATGGCGGTTGGACGGCCGCTGTGGACGATACGTTTTCGCTGCTTCAAAAACAAAAAAGGAGCATCCGCAGATCCCGTATGTCCTGCTGGGCCACTCCATGGGCTCTTTCCTGACCCGAACGCTGCTGTACCGTTACCCGGACAGCGGCATTCGGGCCGCCGTCATCTGCGGTACCGGCTGGCAGCCTGCACCGGTCCTGAGAGCCGGGCTGGCGATGTGCCGCTTGGCCTGTCAAAAAGAAGGAGAAACCCATACAAGCGACTCTCTTCGGGAGCTCATTTTCGGCAACTACAATAAACGCGTGGAAGATCCCCAGACTCCCTTCGACTGGATTTGCAGCGATCGTTCCGTGATCGACGCTTACGTGGCAGATCCGTTGTGCGGTTTTTCCGAGACGGCCGGACTGGATCGGGATATGCTTCAGGGAATCCAGATGAATCAAAAACCGGAAAACCTGGCGCGTATGGACAAAAAACTGCCGGTTCTTTTTGTAGCCGGAACGCAGGACCCCGTCGGAAACTATGGAAAAGGCGTCAGAAAAGCGGAGAAGCTTTTCGTAAAGCCGGAATGGAGGATGTAACGGTAAAAGCTTTACGACAACAGTCGTCACGAAATTCTGAACGACGTGGAAAAACGACAGGTTTACCAGGGTATTTTCCAGTGGATTTCCAGCAAAATTTTCTAAAAACATTTGTATTTTCCTCGGTTTCCAATTAAAATTCCAAAAACATGTTGACAAAATGATTACAGTTTGTTACAATCTTGGCGTGACCTTGAGTAAACAAGTACCAAAGGAGAATCGCCATGAAACGACTCTTGTCTATAGTTTTATTGTTTGCCTTGGCTGTAACGACTCTTGCAGCTCTGCCGGTTCAGGCAGCAGAGGCTCCCATTACGTCCACGGAGGAAGATTCCATTGTACCTTCCCCGTGGGACAATGCGGAACTGGACAATTCTGCCCAGTTCCTGCCGTCCGATTCCGGCGACGCCGACGCAGCGGATACATACCACGCAGAAGACGCGTCGCAGGAAGCTCCTCTTGCTTCTCTCCCGTTTCAGGACGTACAGCCCGGCAGTTGGTATTATGACGATGTGGTTGCCGCTTATGAAGCCGGTTTGATGGAGGGTGTCTCATCCACAAAGTTCGCCCCTTATTCCACCCTCACGCGGGCCCAGGTTGTAACGGTTCTGTACCGGATGGAAGGCTCTCCGTCCGTATCCGGAAGTTCCGGCTTTTCCGACGTACCCACCGGCGTGTTCTATACGGAGGCCGTAACCTGGGCCGCTAAAAACGGATTGTAAAGGGTGTCACCGCAACAGAGTTCCACCCGCAATCCTCTGTCACCCGAGAGCAAATCGCAACGATTTTCTACCGTTACGGTGACTTTAAGGGAAATGACGTTTCTACTACCGTCACCCTATCCGGTTACGCCGATCATCAGTCCGTTTCGAATTTTTGCCAAAAAGCCTATGGCTTGGGCTGTATCTTGCGGCCTGATTCGGGGCGCCAATGCAAGCAACGAGGCGCCTCGGCTGGCTCCCAAGTCCGCTTCCAATCGCGCTCAGGTGGCAACTCTGCTGAATCGTATGTCTAAGCTCTTGGAAGACGGTGCAATTTTCCGCTCCAGCCAGAAAATTGTTGACTTCATTAAAGAACACGAAGGCTTTTTCCGCCAAGCCCTACTGGGACCACTCTCAGTACACCATCGGTTACGGAACCTTCTGCGGAAAGACAAAGGAAGAAGTTCCTGCTTCCTATTGGAACGGAATTTCCAAAGAGGAAGCCGAGGTATTGCTCCGGGAAGCCATCGCCAGCAACTATGAGCAGTCTGTGATTCAGTATGAGAAAAAGCTGGGAAGAGCGCTTCCTCAGGGCCAGTTTGATGCTTTGGTGAGCTTTACCTTCAATTTGGGCGCCGGCTGGATGCGGGGCAACAACCGCCTTACCACCTGGATGAAAAACCCCACGACGGAATTGCAGTTGGTCTGGGCTATGGGCGTTTGGTGCCGGGCCGGAAACGCCGTGACCACCGGGCTTTCAACCCGCCGGATTCGAGAGGCGCAGGTTTTCCTGTACAACGACTACGTCGGCGGAGGAGACCATCCCAACTACTGCTATGTGAAATACACCGGTAACGGCAGCTTGCTGACTTCCCAGTACACCGATGATGTAGGTTATTACATTCAGGGTGCTTCTTACGGTACGTTGCCGTCTCCCACCTGGACCTCACCTTATTCCTCCTCCTCTGTAGAAACCGCTGCGGTGCCGACCTTCTTGGGATGGTTTACCAAGGACGGCGTACAAGTGACATCTTCGTCTATCGTCAAAACCGACCAGGTCCTGGAGGCTCGCTGGAGTAAGTAAACGGTTGATTTGAGCTGACAAAAAATTTTATATAGGGTCTGCTGCAATCGGCGAACCGATTTGGGCGGGTCCCTGCCGGGTGGGCAACATACCGGCAGGCCCTCAAAACGGTTCTCCTTGCAGCAGGCCCTTTGCGTCCGTTTAAAATGCAAACCTAAAAGCAGCATCGGAATGAACGGCATGACGGAACGGAGGAACGGTTTCATGCAAAATTTTTAAACTGATCTTATCGTATGACGGCAGCCGCTATTTCGGCTGGCAGCGCCAGGCAAAAACAGAACATACCATTCAGGGAAATTGGAACATATTTTGAGCCGTATTTTGGATGAGCCGATTGAAGTAGCCGGCAGCGGCCACCGACGCCGGCGCTCATGCTCTGGGGCAATGCGCCAGCTTTCGGTGCAGGAGCACCATGGGCAGTTCTGAAATTTTGTCCCAGCTTCGTATGCATTTGCCGGAGGACATCGGCGTATTATCCTGTGAAGAGGTTCCGCTTCGGTTTCATGCCAGACTGAACGCCATATCCAAGACCTATGAATACCGGGTCTGGAACAGTGCGGCGCCCTGCGTCTTTCAGAGGAAATATGTGTACCGCTTCCTGCCCCTTTGAATTTGGAAGCGATGAAGCAGGCGGCGGATTTTTGGTGGCCGCCATGACTTCCGCCTTTTGCTCCAACAAAAGTTTAAAAGTCCACGATACGGACCATTTACAGCTTGAACTTGGTTTCAAAATGGACCGGAACTGCGCTTTTATCGTCCGGGGCGACGGCTTCTTGTATCATATGGTCCGGATTTTGGTGGGTACCCTGCTGGAGGTCGGGATGGGACAGAGAAGCCCCATGGATCTACCGGATATTTTGTCTGCTCAAAACCGGGAAGCGGCAGGATATACCGTTCCAGCCTGCGGACTTTTTTTGATGGAGGTTACATACCAATGAACATTCAAATTTTTGGAACGTCCAAATGCTTCGACACAAAAAAAGGCGGAGCGGTATTTTAAAGAACGGCGGATCCCCTTTCAGCGAATTGACCTGGCCCGTTTTGGAATGTCCGGAGGAGAATTTGATGCAGTTGTCCGGGCGTTGGGCGGCATCGATCATTTAATCAATTGGGATGGAAAATCCGATGAGATTGCCCTTCTCCGGTATATGGACGACGTCCGCAGAAAGGAAGACCGCGTATTGGATCATCCCACACTCATGAAAACCCCTGTTGTCCGAAACGGCCGTCAGGCCACTGTGGGGTATTGCCCGGATGTCTGGGCGACATGGAAGTAAAAGCTGTACCAAAGAGCAAACTGCCAAGGGAAATTAGCCCCGGGCCGTTTGCTCTTTTTATCGTCGAACCGCGCCTTGCAGGCGCAGCCTTCAATCAGCCGGAAAGAAATCCAATTACAGCAGGGAGGCTATGATTCGCCTTCTGGAAAGGGGCCAGGTATGTTGGAAATATTCACCAGTCTCATACAGGCGCTCAACCGCGTGGTATGGGGCATTCCCGCTCATCATTTTGATCTTGGGAGTGGGGCTATATTATAGCTTTCGCACGCGTTTCCTCCAGATACGAAAGCTTGGCTTTTCCCTCCGCTCCATCTGGAACAAGCTTCGGCAAAAGCCGGAAGCGGGCGGCGTTTCTCCCTTTCAGGCAGTATGCACGGCGTTGGCTGCCACCGTCGGAACGGAAACATCGCAGGCGTAGCCGGAGCCATCGCAATCGGCGGTCCCGGCGCCATTTTCTGGATGTGGGTCGCCGCCCTGCTTGGCATGGTAGTCAAATTCGCCGAAGTAGTTCTGGCTGTCCGTTACCGGGAACCGGATGCACAGGGCGGTTACCGGGGCGGTCCCATGTACTACATCAAAAACGGTTTGGGGCCCAAATGGGCCTGGTTGGGCGGACTGTTTTGCGCCTTCGGTATGGTAGCGGCTTTTGGCGTAGGCAATTCCACGCAAATCAGTACAGCCGTGGCCAGCATCAACGAAGCGCTTTGTTTCGTGGGGGTTGACCCCTTCGTTCTATGGAAATCTGGCCATGGGATTGATTGCCGGAGCCATTGTAGCTTTGGTCATTCTGGGTGGAGCCAAGCGGATCGGCGCAGTGGCGGAATATCTGATTCCCGTCATGTCCCTGGGGTATATTGCCTTGAGCCTCGGCGCGCTGTTCCAAAACGCGGAGCCATCCCCGGCGCGCTGAAAGCCATTTTTGCAGGAGCTTTTCTCCCCCGCCGCCTTCACCGGCGGCGCCGTGGGTACCATGTTCCTTGCGCTGCGAATCGGCGTATCCGGGGTGTGTTTACCAATGAAGCCGGCATGGGCACGGCTTCCATCGCCCACGCCGGAGCAAATACCCGTCATCCTGCCGAACAAGGGTTATATGGAATTTTTGAGTTTTTGCCGATACCCTGGTCATCTGTACCATGACCGCCCTGGTCATTCTGACCTCCGGCATTCCAATCCCTACGGAGCAGACGCCGGTGCAGAGCTGACCGTCTCCGCATTTGTCTCGGTGTATGGAGGCTGGGTTACCATTTTCCTGGCTTTGTCCATGGCTCTATTTGCCTTTGCCACCATTTTAGGATGGGGACTGTATGGGTTGCGTTGTGCAGAGTATCTATTGGGGAACCGAAGCTTTCGTCCCTTTGCGTTGGCTCACGCTGCAACCACCGTATTGGGAGCATTACTTGCACCGGCGCTGCTGTGGGAGTTGGCAGAAGCTGTAAACGGCCTGATTGCCATTCCCAATTTAATTGCCTTGGCGGCCCTCAGTCCCGAGGTCTTCCGTCTAACCAACGCTTATTTTCACGCACAGCAGAAAAGCCCGGCACGGTGTGAAGCGGCCTGTACGACTGCTTCTCCGGACCATATTTCCCCTATCAAGCCGGACGGTAAAGCGCTTCCGTCTCAGCACCGGCCGGCCTGAAGGGTGGATAGCGCGCAGCCTCATCTTGTTTCTTTGCAAGAAACCCCATGCCGCCGGACGCTCGCCGATTGACAATCTCTCCCGGAGATGCTACTATGAGAAAAAAATGAAAACACAGAGGTACTCATTATGAACGAACACGCATTGGCCCAGTTGCTGTTCCCTCAGGTGACCGAAACGCCGGAGGATTTGGAGCGTCGGTATCCCCCCAGGGACCTTCCGCCGGGGCAATCGTCCCCGAATGGCCCCCAGTCCCACCGGATTTGTCCATCTGGGAAACCTGGTGCAGGGCCTGGTTGCAGAACGCATGGCACATCAGTCAGGAGGAGTCCTATTCCTCCGGGTAGAGGATACAGACGCCAAACGAGAAGTCCCCGGCGCAGTCGAGGTCTTAATTCAGACTTTACAGCACTATGGAATTCATTTTGACGAGGGCGTGACCATCCAGGGAGATTCGGGTATTTATGGGCCGTACCGCCAGCGCCAGAGAGCGGAGATTTACCACGTGTATGCCAAAGAGCTGGTGCAGAAAGGATTTGCCTATCCCTGCTTCTGTACAGAAGAGGAATTGGCCGCCATGCGGCAGCACCAAGAGGAGCAGAAAGTTAACTTTGGTTATTATGGTCCTTGGGCCGTCTGGCGGGACCGGAGCATGGAGGATGTTCGGACCCAGCTGGCCGCAGGCCGTCCCTGGGTTTTGCGGTTCCGCTCCACCGGCTCGACAGAACACAAGTTCAAGTATCGGGACCTGGTGAAAGGAGAGCTCACCGTAACGGAAAATGACATAGATCAGATTTTGCTCAAGTCTGACGGCATTCCCACCTATCACTTTGCCCATGCAGTGGATGATCATTTAATGCGCACCACCCATGTCATTCGGGGAGACGAGTGGCTGCCCAGCCTTCCTTTTCATATGCAGCTGTTCCAGGCTTTGGAGTTTTCCTTGCCCAAGTATGTTCATATCGGCCCCTCTGATGAAAATGGACGGAGCCTCCAAGCAGAAGCTCAGCAAACGAAAAGATCCGGAGCTGGCACTCACCTATTACAAAGCGGAGGGTTTTCCGGTTCAGGCGGTTTACGAATATGTTATGACGCTCCTGAATTCCAATTATGAGGACTGGAGACGGCAAATCCCACCGTGGATTCTCATGAGTTTTTCGTTTTCCTATAAAAACTGAATCCCGCCGGAGCCCTGTTCGATTATGCCAAGCTTTGTGATGTTTCGAAAAACGTAATTTCCACCATGTCCGCCCAGGAGGTTTTCCAGCAGGTCCTGGCATATGCACAGGAATACGACCCGGAGTTTGGACAAGCTTTGTCCGCAGACCCGTCGTACGCCACCGCCATCTTCGCCGTGGGCCGGGGCGGTAAGAAGCCCCGAAAAGACCTCACAACCTGGAAAGATGCCAAACCTTATATGGGTTTCTTTTATGACCCGTTTTTCTGCGCAGACGCGCCATTTCGGGGAATTTTCTCCCGGGACGATCAAGACCGCTCTGGCCCGTTTCTGGGAGCAATATGACCCGCAGGATGACGCTACGACATGGTTTGAAAAAATCAAGACCTTGGCCGACTCCATGGGTTTTGCAACGAATATGAAGCTGTACAAGCAAAATCCAGACGCTTGGCCGGGTTCTGTAACCGATGTGAGTACGTTTTGCGCATTGCTCTTACCGGAAAAACCAATTCGCCGGACCTATATACGGTCATGCAGCTTCTCGGTCCGGATCGCTCCACGCCCGCATTCAGAACGCCATAAACCGGCTGTAACAGCTCCTGCTCAGGCCCGACGCCCACGTCTCTGACTGTGAGCGTCGGCCTAAACTTTGTGATGATACCAAGCCCGTGTATCAGGTAAATCAAAAAATAATGTTCAATCCTGTTGCCCCCTGGGAAACGGGTGATAAGATCCGACCAAACTGCAAAAACTGGAGTGTAATTTTGGATGCCCTACTTTGGATGCCATCTCTCCCCTGCCGGCGGTTATACCGCCATGATACGTACCGCCTGTACTCTAAAAAGCCGATACCTTACAGTTTTTACTCGAAATCCCAGAGGCAGCCGGGCTAAGTCGCCGGATCCTGCTGATGTAAGCCGGGCATCATGGCTGTTGGTACAAGAACGCTTTGTCCCATTGTAGCCCATGGGGCCTATACTATGAACCTGTGTACCCGGGAACCGGAGGCGCGAGCCTTTGCCGCCCAAGTTTTGACGGAGGATTTAAACCGGGCCTCTGCTTCCAGGCTGCCTGTACAATTTCCACCCGGGCAGTCATGTGGGACAAGGCGTGCAGACCGGTGTATCGCAAATCGCACAAGCCTTGGAAGCTGCGCTGGCTCAAGAGCCATCTGTTTATGTCCTACTGGAAACCATGGCGGGCAAGGGTACGGAAATTGGCGGCTGTTTTGAGGAGCTCCGCATGATTCTGGACGCCGTTCAGAGTCCACAGCTTCATGTTTGTCTGGATACCTGTCACATCTGGGATGCCGGCTACGACATTGCCGGCTGTCCCGAGCGTGTTTTGGCTGAGTTTGATCGGGTGATTGGGCTGGAGCATCTCCGGGCGATTCATCTCAACGATTCCCGAAATCCCCTGGGAGCCAAAAAGGACCGTCACGCCCGTCTGGGAGAAGGGTGCATTGGGCTGGACGCCCTGTGCCGCTTCGCGGCACATCCGGCCTTCGTTCATATCCCGATGATCCTGGAAACGCCCAATGAACTGCCGGGCTATGCCCAGGAGATTCAGCTGCTTCGGCAAATGTGCCCACCGTAAGATCTTCTGAACTTAAACCTTGCAAAAGACGGTCCCTTTGCAAACGAGAACACCGACGGGAGTCGTCTTCCACATTTCTTAATTTGACAATTTATGTGAAACATAGTATTCTTTTTAAAAGCACACGGAAAGGAGCTGTTTGAAAATGCAGCAAAAGCTAACCCGCTCCCGGCAGGACCGGAAGCTCTTGGGCGTCTGTGGCGGTCTGGCCGCTTTCTTTGGTATAGATGCCACTCTGATCCGCTTGATCTGGGCATTGGGCACCCTATTTAGTGTGGGCTTGGGACTTGTCGCCTCACTTGGTTGCTGCGCTCATTATACCGGAAGAGCCTTTGCTTTAAGCACGCCGTCCGGAAAGGAAGTGACCTCATTTGGAAGATTTTTTTAAAAGCCTCCAGAGTTTTGGCAGTCTTCCCTTTGAAGCACACCGTTTTCAATCTGTACTGCACCGCAGTACGGATTCTGCTGCCCATTTTGGCATTGCTGCTTCTTCTGCGCTGCGCCAAAAGTCTGCTCACCTTCCGCAAAGAACCGGAAATCTGGGCGTGGCTTTGCCTGCCGGATGGAAACCAGCTTCCTATCACACACTGGGAAAATGTGATTGACGAAACAAACGCAGCGACATTGTCATCGACCTGCCGACAATCTCCAGGAGCCACGCCGTTCTGACCCGGTATGATGACGGCAGCTGGACCATCCGTGACATTGGATCCAAAGGCGGCATTCAGGTCAACGGGCAGGACACGGCAATCTGCGCCTTGGAACCCGGCGATGTGATTTCCTAAACGGTTTAAAATGACTCTAGAAGCCATAACGGAAAATCAGGAGGCCTACCAATCCTCACTCCGGACCAAAGCAGGCAAGGATTTCCATCCGAGTGTGACCCTGTGCCTTCTCAGCCATATTGCTCTGGGATTCGGCGCGATTTTTCTCATACAATGGTTCTTATTCGCTTTTATTGCATCATTCACCGCAGGGGCTATGAAGTTGAAACCATCGCCTTTTTTCTAAGTACGCTCGGCATGGCCATCATCGCGACCGCAGATCCGGGCGAAGCGCCGAAGCAGTTGGCCGCTATGGTATTGGGATTGATCGTATTCCTCTTTATCGGCTGGTCTCTGCGGGATTTAGAGCGGGCGAAAAAGGTGCGGTATCTGGCAGCGGCTTTCGACTCCTTCTTTTGGCGGTCAATCTGGTATTCGGCGTGGAAAAAGTTTGGAGCGAAAACTGGATTCACATCGGTCCTATGTCGTTCCAGCCCTCGGAGCTGGTGAAGATCTGCTTGTCTTCGCCGGAGCCTCCGCAATGGACCGAATCGTGACAAAAAACGAAACTTGGCGCTGTTCATCGCCTATTCCGGGATCATCTGCGGTTGCTTGGTCCTCATGAACGATTTTGGAACGGCACTGATTTTCTTTGCCGCCTTCCTGGTAATCGCATACCTTCGTTCCGGTAACTTTGCAACCATCGCTTGGTCTGCGCAGCCACAGGCTTCGGCGGAATTATGGCTTTGCGTTTTTAAAGCCGCATGTATTGAGCCGATTTGCATCCTGGCGTCATGTCTGGGAGGTCCCGTTGGAAGGCGGCTATCAGCAGACCAGAGCGATGATGTGCATCGCCTCCGGCGGTCTTTTGGGCCTGGGCGGCGGGAACGGCTGGCTGAAATATGTGGCCGCCAGCGACACGGATTTGGTCTTCGCCACAGTTTCCGAAGAGTGGGGACTGTTGATTGCCATTATGATGGTCCTGGCTGTGGTGTGCTTAGGCGCCTTCGTGGTCCGTTCCGCCGCCGTAGGCCGCAGCAGCTTTTTTACCATCGGCGCCTGCGCGGCCATTAGCATCCTAATGGTGCAGACCATCCTCAACGTGATGGGCACCGTGGACCTGCTCCCCTGACCGGCGTCACCTTTCCCTTTGTTTCCAACGGCGGCTCCAGTATGATTTCCGCCTGGGGCATGCTGGCTTTATCAAGGCGGCGGATACCCGGCAGAACGCCAGCTTCGCCATCCGCCTGCCGTCACGCAGGAAGGAGGCTGTACAAGATGAATAGAATTGCAGGACGTTCCAAATTTGCTTTGATTTTGGCCGCTGTTCTTTGTGTTGGGGCTGGTGATATTTCTGGGAGAATATCTGTTTCAGGCCAAGGATTGGGTGGTTTTCTCCGGCAGTCCTCATGTATATACCGGCAATAATCTAAACTGCGGCGTTGTCACCGACCGAAACGGCACCGTACTGTTAGACGCGACCGACGGCAGGCAGTATAGTGACGATGTTATGCTTCGCATGGCCACTTTGCATCTTTTTGGGAGACCGAGATGGCTACATCAACGCTCCCGCCGTGTCGCAATACAGCAGCCAGATGGTGGGGTTTGATCTCGTAAATGGAATTTATTCTACCTCCGAACAGGCGGCACAGCTGTGCTGACGATTAGCGCAGAGGCGCAAAAAAGCCGCGCTGGAGGCTCTGGATGGGCGAAAAGGTGTGGTAGGGGTATATAATTATAAAACCGGTGAGATTCTGTGTGCAGTCTCTTCCCCTACCTATGATCCGGATCACGTGCCCGACATTGCAAACGACACCTCCGGCGACTATGACGGCGTATATGTCAACCGTTTTACCCAGTCGGCCTACGTCCCCGGCTCCATTTTCAAAGTTGCCACCGCTGCCGCCGCTTTAGCTGAGATCGAAGACATTCAGTCTCAGAGCTTTCTCTGTGAAGGTTCCTATTGGGTCGGCGGTGATGAAGTCGTCTGCGAAGGCGTACACGGTGGGTCACACTGCGTCAAGCTCTGATGCATTCTTGTAACAGCGCCTTCGCCCAAATCGCTTTGGAACTGGGTCCGGAAGCTCTGATGAAATATGTCAATCAGTTCCAACTCACCGAATCTCTCGCTTTCGACGGCATCGACACCGCTGCCGGGCAGTTTGACCTTACCGGTGCGGCAGATGTCAACGTAGCCTGGGGCGGCATCGGTCAATATACCGACACCATAAACCCTTGCCGTTTTATGACCTTTATGGGGCAGATTGCCGGCGGCGGCACTGCGGCGGAGCCTTATCTCGTTCGTTCCGTGTCCTCCGGGATGTTCAGCGGATATACCGCCAAGGCTCGGCAGAGCGACCGCATCATGTCTGCTTCCGTAGCCGCTACGTTACAGGAAATGATGCATTACAATGTGGTCTATAATTATGGAGAGAGTAACTTCCCGGATTTATACGTGTGCGCCAAAACCGGCACTGCCGAGGTGGGCGGCGGCCTGGAGCCCAATGCCACCTTTGCCGGTTTTACCATGGATGACGAGTATCCCCTGGCTTTTGTAGCCATTGTGGAAAATGGAGGCTCTGGGAGAAATACTTGTGTTCCCATCATTTCCAAGGTGTTATCTGCTTGCATGGAGTCTATGAGCTAAAGCGAGAAACAAAATCACAAAGCACCGCCTGCTGCATATGGTGAATGCAGGAGGCGGTATTTTTATGTGGAGACAGCATCATATCTGTGGCGTCGCCCTGCTGACGCTGGGCATCGGCATTTTTATCGGCTGCGCAATTGGGGCCACCTTGATCTCCATCCTGCTGGCGCTGGGCTTCCTTTGCTGCGGATGTTTTCTGCTGCGAAAAATGAGTCATATCCTTGTCCACGTCTGCGTATATATCACCAGAACGTGTAAGGAGGAGCAATATGGAACTGGCCTTTGAAAAAACGCCGTGGACCATCTTCAAAAGTTGGTCTGCCAGGTGGTGAGCCAAGAAGAGACCGCAGAAACCGTAGTGCCGGACAGCCTGCCGGACGTGGGCCGGATCGTAGGCTGTTGGGGCATTCCTGTCATCCGCAGTAAAGAATGGCGGCAAAACGGCATGAGTGCCTCCGGCGGCGTCAGCGCCTGGGTTTTATACGTGCCGGAAGAGGGCGGACTCCCCGGCAGGTCTCGGTCTATCTGCCTTTTACCGCGAAGTGGGAATTTCCACCTGTGGAGCAGGAGGACAGATCCTGGTCTCCTGCCGGCTCCGGAGCATTGACGCACGTATGGTAAATTCCAGAAAAATTTTGGTTCTGGGTATCCCTATCTTGTAAAAGGAGAGGCTTATTGTCCGGGCCAGACGGTATTCTACATTAGAATCCCCACCGAAGGAGCTGGAGGTGTTGCGGCAGCGACTCCCCCTGCAGTTGCCTACCGAACTTACAGAAAAGAGCTTTCTTTTGGATGAGGAGCTGGAACTGCCCAGCGGTACACCGGCAGTCAGCCAAATCATAGCTTATCAAATCCGGCCTACCATGACCGATGCCAAGGTTTTAGGCGAAAAGGCCGTATTTAAAGGCGCCTGTAGTCTGCACTTTCTGTATATGACGCCGGAAGACCGTTTGGCCGTCTGGGATTTCGATTTGCCGTTTTTCCCAATATACCGAGTTGGCCCGGGTATATGATCAGGAGGAGGAACTCCTGGCAGAGCCGGTCTTGACGGGCGTGGAGGTCACGGCAGAGGAAGACGGCCGCCGTCTGCGTCTAAAATGCAGCATCGCTGCGCAGTGTCTGGTTCTGGCGCGGCAAACCATGGATTTGGTCCAGGATCTTTATAGCCTGCGGCACACGGTCACACCTCACTTGGAAAAGCTTCCCATGAAAAACCGCTTGGACCGGCAACAGCTTTCGGGAACAGGTAGAGAGCAGCTTTCCTCTGGATGGAGGAAGCCTGATTGACAGCACGGTCCTTCCGGACTTGCCAAAGCTTCGCCGGGAAGGCGAAGAAATGGAAGTGGAGGCGCCCATCTGGTGCAGCGTTCTGTACTATGACGAATCCGGCGCCATTCAGGGCCGGTCTGCCCACGCCTCTGCGGTCTCCCGCATTCGGCTGTCTGAAAATGGCACCTGCGAAGCTGCCAGTCAGATTTCTGGTCCTGTACAATGGTCCGCAGGCGGCGGCTCGGCAGTCGTACGGGCGCCTCTGGAAATCACGGTAGATAGTTTCGGCAGCGGGGAGCTGGAGATGATCACCAGCGCGGAGCTGTCGGATTACCAGCCGGACCCTTCCAGACCTTCCCTCATCATTCGGGCGCCTCAGTGCGAGCAAAGCCTCTGGGACTTGGCAAGGCTTGCGGCTCCACGGTGGAAGCCATTCGCGGCGCCAATCATTTGCCTCCGGAGGGACCGGTTCCGGAAAAACTTTTACTGATTCCCGTTTTATAAAGCATATCTTTCAATCTGCGGTAAAGCCGGAACTTTACCGCAGATTTTTTTGCAGCTACACGTTTCCGAAAAGTGGAATTTTATACCATATTGAAGCTCCTGTCCCTTGCTTTTTCCAGAGGGCCATGCTAGAATAGTTTGAAGCGAATCGGATGAAACTATATCCCATAGGGATCGGGCAAAGGAGGCGCTGTCATGCGAACCATGCGGGAGCTGATTTGGTTGACGCAGCTGGGACTTTCCATCGTCTGTCCCCTTCTGCTGTGCGTTTTAGGCGCCGTCTGGCTGAGAAACCGGTTCGATCTGGGAAATTGGGTAATTTTCCTGGGAATTGCCCTCGGTTTTGCAGGGGCCGGTTCCGCCGGCGTCGCCTTTGCCCGGGATGTGAAATTTTTAAATCAACCGCCACCTGGGGCTTCTAAGGAAAAGCAAAAAGGAAGAGAACCCGCCCCTCTCCTTCAACGAACACGATTAAACTTTGGGGGTACGCACATGTCGATGAAAAATCCGGTTTATCGGGAGACCGTTCTGGTTGCCGTTGGAGAAGTTGTGGGAGTCTCTTTGATGTTGGGCGTCTTTGCCCTGGCGGGGGTATGGAAACCGCGCTGCAGTTTTAGGCGGCATTTTGGGTGGCATTCTTGCAATTTGTAATTTTTTCTTTATGGCAGTGGGGACCAGTTTAGCGGCAGACCGGGCGGAACGTCAGAACGTCAAGGGCGGAACTGTCCTGGTCCGTCTGTCTTTCCTGCTGCGGTATCTGGTGCTGTTTTTGATCTTGATTGCTGCAGCCAAAAGTAAGCTGTTTCATCTGTTGGCTTTGGTTTTGCCGCTTATTTTTGTTCACCCGATTCTCATGTTAGGTGAATTTTTTAGAAAATCGAGGGACAGCAAGTCATGAATATCAACGGTGCCAAAATCTACTTTACGATTCCCATTCTGGGCGGCATCCCGGTAACACAAACTGCACTCTCCTCTTTCGTGGTGATGCTGCTGCTGTGTATCGTCGGCTACCGGTTGGGACGAAATTTAAAAAACGGCCGGGACCATCCCAGGTTTTGACGGAAAAAGCCGTCTCGATGCTCTACCGTCTGGTCAGCGAAACCATGGGCTCTCACAATGCCCATTGGGCCCCCTACATTGGAACGGTATTTCTCTCTTCTTTGTTGGGCTCTCTCATCGGCATGACCGGCGTGCTCCGTTCCACGACTGCGGATTTAAGTACCACTCTGACCTGGGCTCTGATGACCAGCGTCCTAATCTGGTATCACAGTATCAAGAATAACGGATTTTTAGGCTGGCTCAAGGGATTTACGGAGCCGATCGTCGTGATGACGCCCATGAACATCGTCTCCGAAATTGCACAGCCCATCTCCATGGCTTTCCGTCATTTCGGCAATGTAGTCGGCGGCAGTGTGATCACTTCCATGCTCTATATGGCGCTATCCGGAGCATCTTCCGTCCTATTAAATCTCATTGCATCCAGCGGCATTGCCGTCTGCATTGTGCTGATAGCGGCCGGTGCGGCCGTGGTTGTTTGGGGCATCCGACGTAAGAAACGGTGGCGCAAAGTTGTGGGCATAGTCCTTTTGCTGTTGGTGCCGCAGCATTGCTGCAGGCGCTGTAAATTCTGCCTGAATTCCCATTTTGGGCCTTGGGCTACCTGCTGTTTTATCCCTCTACTTTGACATTTTCTCCGGTTTCATTCAGGCTTTTGTATTTTGCCTGTTGAGCATGGTTTATATCAGCTCCGCATGCCCGCCCCCGGCGGCTGAACCGGAAACCGACTAATCTGTCATCTTGTGATTTTTCATATGAACAAAAGCCAATATATCAACATTCTTTAGGAGGAGCATCACTATGGAACAAGCAATTATCAAAGCCGCATGCGCCATCGGCGCCGGTCTGTGTATGGGCATTGGGGCCATTGGTCCTGCTGTGGGCGAAGGCAACGCGGTGGGAAAAGCCCTGGAGGGGATGGCTCGCCAGCCGGAAGCTGCCGGCACCTTGCGTACCAACATGATCATCGGCTGCGCCATTACGGAAACCACGGGTATCTATTCCCTACTCATCGCATTCCTGATTTTGTTTGCTTTGTAAACCCATGTCTTCCGGCATACCAAAACGAAAGGAGTGACGCTGGGTGGAGGATTTGAAAGCCTGGTCGGCATGGACTTTTGGACTGCGTTGCTGACCCTTTGTAATATGATCATCACCTTTGCCGTGTTGAAGAAGTTTCTCTTTAAGCCTGTAAAGAAGATGATTGATGACCGCCAGCAGGAGATTGACCATCTCTACGCAGACGCGGACAATTCCAAAGCTCAGGCTGAGGCTCTGCAGGCACAATACGCCGCGAAGCTGAAGGCGGCCGGCGCAGAAGGAGACCGTATTATTCAAAATGCGACGCGTCAAGCCCAAAAGCGAGAAGAAGCCATCGTGCGGGAGGCTCAGGACAAGGCCGCCAAAACCATGGAGCGGGCTCATGCGCAAATCGAATTAGAAAAAAGCAAGCGCTGAACGATTTGAAGAACCAGGTCTCGGTATGGCTTTGGGGATTGCTTCCGCCGTTCTGGAGGAAGAAATAGACCAGAAAAAAGCATGCCGAGTTGATTCATTCTTTTATCGAAAATTTGGGTGAGACGTCATGATTCACACTGCAGATTATGGCCGCGCCTTATTTGAATTGGCCCGTCAGGAGGGCATGGACGGTGAGATTCAGAGGGAAATGACGGAGGTTTGCGCGATCTTGGAGACAGAACCCGCGTATATTCGACTCTTGGATTCCCCGCCCTGCCTAAAGAACAGCGCTTGTTTTTACTGGAAGAGGCTTTTTTCCGGTCTCAGCCAGTACCATCTGAATTTTTTTAAAGATTCTCTGTGAAAAACATGCGGTAAACCAATATGCAGCCTGCTGCAAAGCGTATTACAAGCTTTACGACCAGGCGCATCATATTTTGCGGGCGACCGCAATAACGGCTGTGGCGATGTCTCCCGATCAAAAGGAAGCCTTGCAAAAAAAACTTGCGGCGTTGACAAATCAGACAGTATTTCTCACCAACGTGGTCGATCCCCGTGTTCTTGGCGGCGTCACCTTGCGTTTTGCTGAGGTGCAGTTGGACGGCAGCCTGCAGGCCCGGCTGGAAGATTTGCGGCAGAGTCTGGCCGCCGCAACTGTGTAAAGTAGGTGAACACATGAACCTGAAAACCGACGAAATTGTGAAGGTCATTCAAGATCAAATTAAGCATTACGGTGTCAAAACCAAACAGGATGAAATCGGTTACGTCATCCAGGTCGGCGACGGCATTGCCAAGGTCCACGGATTGGACCATTGCCGGGCCAATGAGCTCCTCCGCTTTGATGGAGGCGCCGTCGGGATGGCCTTGAATCTGGAAGAAAACTGCGTCAGTGTTGTGATGCTGGGCTCTGATGTAGGGATAGAAGAAGGCAGCTTGGTGCGGCGCACGGGAGAGGTCCTCTCTGTCCCTGTGGGAGAGCCGTTGATTGGACGCGTGGTGGACGCGCTGGGCAATCCGATTGACGGAAAGGGACCGGTTGCCTGCCGGGAAAGCCGGCCGGTAGAGCATCAGGCGCCCGGAATTATCCGGCGGAAATCTGTCACCGTCCCCCTTCAAACGGGCATCAAAGCCATTGACTCGATGATACCCATCGGCCGGGGGCAGCGCGAGCTCATCATCGGCGACCGCCAAACCGGCAAGACCACCATTGCCACGGATACCATCTTAAATCAGAAAAACCAAAACGTAATCTGTATTTATGTAGCAATTGGGCAGAAACAGTCCACGGTATCCCAAATTGTTCATGATTTTGAACGAAATGGCGCAATGGATTATACCATCGTGGTTTCCGCAACTGCTTCCGAGCAAGCGCCGATGCAATATATCGCCCCTTATTCCGGCTGCACCATAGGCGAGTATTTCATGGACCAGGGAAAAGATGTGCTGATCGTCTACGACGATTTAAGCAAGCACGCCGTGGCTTACCGTGCCATTTCTCTGCTGATCCGCCGGCCACCCGGACGGGAGGCATACCCGGGGATGTGTTTTATCTCCACTCCCGCCTTCTGGAGCGGGCAGCCCGGATGGCCCCGGAATACGGAGGCGGAAGCTTGACGGCACTGCCTATCATTGAGACTCAGGCCGGGGATGTATCGGCCTATATTCCCACCAATGTCATCTCCATCACGGACGGCCAGATCTTTCTGGAAACCGAGCTATTTAACTCCGGCGTCATGCCGGCTGTGAATCCGGGCATTTCGGTCTCCCGGGTAGGGGGATCCGCCCAGATCAAAGCCATGAAGCAAGTGGCAGGCTCTTTAAAGCTTCTGTATTCGCAGTACCGGGAGCTGCAAAGTTTCGCCCAGTTCGGCTCCGACCTGGACGCCGACACCAAAGCCCGCCTGGCCCAGGGTCAGAGAATTGTAGAGATCCTGAAGCAGAAAAACGGCATGCCGGTGGAAGTGGCGCATCAGGTTTGCATTCTCTATGCCGTCACAAAAGGCTATTTGGAAGAAGTCGCCGTGGAGCAGGTGTCTGCCTACGAAATGGACCTGTACCGCCACCTGGATGATCATGCTTCTGAGATCCTGCAATCCATCCGAGAAACCAAGGCCCTGACCCCGGAGAACGAAGCGGCGCTGCCACAGCCTCCCGCCGCCTTCACCAAAGAATTTCTATCTTCCCACAGTTAGGAGGCCAAGCCATGGCGGGTCTTTCCACCAAAAACATCAAGCAGCGTATCCGGAGTATGGAGAGCACCCGGCAAATTACCCGGGCGATGGAAATGGTAGCTGCCTCCAAGCTTCGCCGGGCTCAGGACCGGATCCAGGACAGCCGTCCTTATTTTGAAATTCTCTATCGCACCATCGCGCATATTGCCGGTACCGGGCCGGACTTTTCCTCCCCTATCTCACCCCCGGTCGGGACGGAGAACCTGCTGTATCGTAATTGCGGGAGACCGGGGCTTGCCGGTGGATATAACAACAACGTCTTTCAGTTGGTACAAAAGAGCTGGACGGCAAAGAGCTCTGCATTCTGCCAATCGGAAAGCGGGCTGTCGAGTATTTCCGCAGCTGTGGTGTTTCCGTTTTCACCGATTCCTATGCCGAGGCCGCCGAGGTATCGATTGGAGACTGTTTCTCCCTGTCGAAGCAGTTGGCCAAGGCCTACTTGGCTAATGAATTTGACGAAATTTGTATTGCCTATACTAATTTCGTCTCCGTTTTATCTCAAACCCCAGCTGTTTTACCTCTACTCCCCTTGGCACTGACGGCAAGTGCAGCGCCGGAATCGGCAAAATCTGCGGCGCTCTATGAGCCGGATCCTCAGACGGTGTTTAATGCCATCATCCCGGAATATTTAGGCGGCGTGGTATACGGCGCTCTCTGTGAATCTGTGGCCAGTGAGTTGGCGGCACGCCGGACAGCTATGGATGCCGCCACGAAGAATGCCGATGAAATGATTGAAAATTTGAATTTGCAATTTAACCGCGCCCGTCAGGGCGCGATTACCCAGGAGATCACCGAGATCGTTGCAGGTGCGGAAACCTGACCGGTCCGAGCAAGGAGTTGACCCCTAATGGCTAAAAATATCGGTACCGTGACACAAGTCATCGGTCCAGTGTTGGATATTCGCTTCCCCGAAGGATGCCTGCCGGAGCTGCTGCACGCCGTTGAAATCCCAAACGGCGAGGACACGATTGTCGCCGAGGTGGCGCAGCATTTGGGAGATAATGTAGTGCGAGCCATCGCAATGAGTTCCACCGACGGCCTACAGCGGGGCGTCTCCGCGACGGACACCGGCTCCCCGATCACAGTCCCTGTTGGGGAAAGCTGTCTGGGTCGGATGTTCAATTTGCTGGGACAGCCCATTGATGAGCAACCTGCGCCTCAAACAGAGGCCCGTTGGCCGATTCACCGCCCTGCCCCTTCTTACGAAGAACAAGCCAGCACCACCGAAATCCTGGAAACCGGAATTAAGGTGGTGGATCTCATTTGCCCCTACGCCAAGGGTGGAAAGATTGGTCTATTCGGCGGTGCAGGTGTGGGAAAAACCGTACTCATTATGGAGTTGATTCATAACGTCGCCAAGGAACACGGCGGCATTTCCGTCTTTACCGGCGTGGGCGAGCGCACCGGGAAGGAAACGACTTATACAATGAAATGAAGCAGTCCGGCGTTCTGGCTAAGACCGCTCTGGTTTATGGTCAGATGAATGAGCCGCCCGGAGCCAGAATGCGGGTAGGCCTGTCCGGGCTTACCATGGCGGAATATTTCCGGGACGTGAAGCATCAGGATGTTCTTCTCTTCATCGACAATATCTTCCGGTTTACCCAAGCCGGCTCGGAAGTCTCCGCTCTGCTGGGCCGGATGCCTTCCGCCGTCGGTTATCAGCCCACCTTGGCCACCGAGATGGGCGCCTTGCAAGAGCGAATTACCTCCACCCGGGAAGGGTGCATCACTTCGGTACAGGCAGTTTACGTTCCTGCCGACGATTTGACTGATCCGGCTCCGGCTACCACATTTGCCCATTTGGACGCAACGACCGTGCTGGACCGGGGTATTTCCTCTCTGGGAATCTACCCCGCCGTGGATCCTCTGGCCTCCACGTCTCGCATTTTGAATCCGGAGATCCTGGGCCGGGAGCATTATGAAGTAGCCCGGAGGGTACAGCGAATTCTCCAGCGGTACAAGGAGCTGCAGGACATCATTGCCATCATGGGCATGGATGAGCTGTCTGAGGAAGACAAATTGACCGTAAGCCGGGCCCGGAAGGTCCAACGTTTCCTGTCTCAGCCTTTTACGGTCGCGGAGGAGTTTACCGGTATGGCGGGAAAATACGTTCCCCTAAAAGAAACCATTCGAGGCTTCCGGGAGATTATGGATGGAAAGCACGACAACGTGCCGGAATCCGCCTTCTTGTTTGCCGGTTCCATTGATGATGTGGTTGCCAAGTCCAGTTAGGGGTGTGCGCCATGAGGGATTTCCATTTAAAGATTGTCACCCCCGACGGCCTGTGTTTTGACGGCAATGCCTATTCTCTCACCGTTCGCACCGTTGCAGGCGATGTGGGAATCTTAGCCGGCCATCTGGACCTTGTGACAGCTTTGGGTATGGGACGGGCCAGCATCGTGACAGAGCAAGGCACCCGGTATGCCGCCTGCATCGGTGGTTTGCTTTCCGTACAAAAGGATCAGGTCACTCTAGTCGCCACCACATTTGAGTGGGCGGAGGATATTGATGCCGCTCGTGCCCAAGCTTCCTATGAACGTGCCCAGAAGGTCCTACACAGCAAAGATGCAGGGCAAGTTGAACTAAAACTGGCGGAAGCCCGGCTGAAACGAGCTTTTGGTCCGGCGCACCATCGCATCCGGGCGGTAGCGTAACGCAATGTCAGGCAGCAGTTCTTTGCTGTCTGACATTTTCTGTGAACGGCTTGCCATTTAGAAAGCTGGAAAAATTTGCTAGAAATGGGCAGACTTCCGAGCATTTCTCATAAAAAGCACGCAAAACAACAGGCACAACGTTTGGCCCTCCGGAGACCGAGGTGGGCCATCCCATAGAAAAATTCCAAATTCCCCTTGTAAATTGTCCAAATTTCGCGTATACTTTCTTTCATAGCAAAAGTTCAAACAAAGAGAGGTTCGATGTATATGGAATCCGTCAGTATTCGGGAGCTGTTTTGTAACACGAGAGACTACACAGGAAAAACGGTCACCGTGTCCGGTTGGGTGCGCTCTGTCCGGGCCAGTAAGGCCTTTGGCTTCATCGTTCTCCACGACGGTACGTTTTTTCTACCCTGCAGGTGGTATACCACGACAATTTGGAAAATTTCCAGGAAATTTCCAAGATGAATGTGGGCGCGGCATTGGTGGTTACGGGCACTGTTGTGGAAACACCGGAAGCGAAGCAGCCCTTTGAACTCCAGGCGGAGTCCATCGCAGTAGAGGGAAGCTCTGCGTCAGACTATCCCCTGCAGAAAAAGCGGCACAGTCTGGAGTTCCTCCGGACCATGGCGCACGTTCGCCCCCGGACCAACACCTTCCAAGCAGTCTTCCGGGTCCGGAGCCTGATTGCCTATGCCATCCACCGGTTCTTCCAAGAGCGTGACTTCGTCTATGTGCACACGCCTTTGATAACCGGTTCCGATTGCGAAGGGGCCGGTGAAATGTTCCAGGTCACTACGCTGGATCTGCACAATCCCCCCTCTCACGGAGGGCGGCAACATCGATTACACCCAGGATTTCTTTGGCAAGCCGACCAACCTGACGGTTTCCGGCCAGCTCAATGGTGAGACCTTTGCCATGGCCTTCCGAAACATCTACACCTTCGGTCCTACCTTCCGGGCAGAAAACTCCAACACGACCCGGCACGCTGCAGAATTCTGGATGATTGAACCGGAAATTGCCTTTGCCGATCTTCAGGACGACATGCGCTTGGCCGAGGATATGATCAAATATGTGATCTCCTATGTGTTGCAGCACGCACCGGAAGAGATGGCATTTTTCAACCAGTTCGTAGATACGGGTCTTCTGGACCGGCTGAATCATGTATTAAACTCTGATTTTGGCCACGTAACCTATACCGAAGCAGTAGAGATTTTGGAAAAACGCAACGATCAGTTTGCATATCCCGTTCACTGGGGAAGCGATTTGCAAACGGAGCACGAACGGTACCTGACCGAAGAAGTCTTCCAACGGCCTGTATTTGTCACCGATTATCCCAAAGAAATTAAGGCCTTTTATATGAAGTTAAACCCGGATGGAAAAACGGTAGCGGCTATGGATTGTCTGGTGCCCGGCATCGGTGAAATCATCGGCGGTAGCCAGCGGAGGATCGTTATGATATCCTCCTGAGCCGCATCCACGAATTGGGCCTCCGGGAAGAGGATTACCGCTTTTACCTGGACCTGCGAAAATATGGCTCTGCCCGCCACGCCGGCTTCGGTCTCGGATTTGAGCGGTGCGTGATGTACCTGACCGGTATGAGCAACATTCGGGATGTTATCCCCTTCCCCAGAACGGTCCACAACTGCGACTTGTAATATACCCGGCAACGCTGAGATTTTACGCGAGGGGCTGTCCTGCAGGCAGTCCCTCGCTTGCAAATCCGAGTCCCGGAAATCAGGGAGAAAACATATGATTCACATTGCCATTTGCGACGACGAGCCGGTTCAGGTGCACCTGCTCTCCCAACTGGTCGGCGATTGGTTTGCCGGGCAGGGCGAAGCTTGTGAAATCCTCTCCTATCCTTCCGCAGAGGCGTTACTTTTTTCTTGGGAGGAGCATCCTGCGGCGGACATTCTGTTGCTGGACATTCTAATGGGGCAAATAAACGGCATGGAGCTGGCACGAAGGCTGCGGCAAAAGCAAAAACAGATACAAATCATCTTTATCACCGGAACGCCGGACTTTGTCTTTGACGGATATGAAGTGGAAGCCGTGTCCTATCTGATGAAGCCGGTCCAGCCCAATCAACTTTTTCGCTGCCTGGAATTGGCACAGGCGCGTCTCGCCCAAAAGGCGCCGGAGATTCTGGTTCATACGCCGGACGCCTGCTGCCGGGTGTCCTTGGACGAATTGATCTATTTGGAAAGCTTCGGCCACACCACCATCCTGTACACCAGCAATGGAAATCTGGAAAGCCGGAGAGGAATCCAGCGCTGGGAGGTGGAATTAAACGGGCACGGTTTCTTCCGGCTGCACCGCTCTTATTTGATTTCCCTGGAACAGGTGTCGGTGCTGACCAAAAAAGAGGTGGAGCTGACAAACCAAATCCGCCTCCCGATTCCCCGGGGAAAATGGGAGACGCTCAATCGCGCCTATCTGAACCATTTTCGGTCAAAGGCTGCGGGAGACGGCTTCCCGCGCCTGTAGAGAGGGATGCTCTGTGGAATTTCTGCTCTGTCAGTTCCTTTGCTTTGGATTGTACGGCTATAGCGTCCGGACTATGGGAAATTTGACCAAGGGGCTGTGCAAGGATCTGATTACCGCGCTTTTTGGGGCTGCTCATTTTGACGCTTGCCGCCTGGCTGGGCCTGCCGTCCCTGGGGTGGGTTTTGGTGAGCGCTCTGTTTCTCGCCTACACCTTCTTTTATGACCAGGAGCTGTTCGCTTTTCAATGGCGGAACACCATTTTGCCCGGGCTGGCACTGGCCGGCTTGTGGACCCTAGTCCAGGTGACTAACGGCCCCTGTCCCCACGGTCTCCTGCCCCGGTTTTGGATGCACCGCCTGCCGCCTGCTCGGTTTCCGTGACGCTTGGGTTGTGCTTCCTCTTGCAGTGCCAGCTTGCCTGGAAACGGGAACAGCTGTCCGCCTGGACGGCAACGGTGTGGGGCGCCATGTATCTGGCGCTGTCTGTGTGGTCGCACAGGTTTTCCGAACCGCTTTTTTGCCTGGGGTTGGGGTTGGTCTGTTCTTTGTTCTGGAATATACCCTGCGCCGCTATCAGTCCGGATATGAGCGCAACACACGGGACTTTCAAACCTCCGTGTTGGCCCATCAGTACGAGGAGATTAAAACCATTTATTTAAATATGCGCGGCTGGCGTCATGATTACCACAATCACATCCAGGTGATGAAAGCGCACATGGCCTTGGGCCAGATGGAGGCTTTATCCGGCTATCTGGATGCTTTGGAGCAGGAGCTGAGCCGGGTGGACGCCTACGTTAAGTCCGGCAATCTGATGATTGACGCAATTCTGAACAGCAAGCTCTCTCTGGCTAGGCAGCAGGAAATTGCGCTACACTGTACGGCAACCTTGCCGGAGCGTCTGTCCATTTCCGATGTGGATCTGTGCGTCATTCTGGGCAATTTGTTGGACAATGCCATTGAGGCCTGTGAGAAGATTGCCGCGGAAGAGCGCTTTCTTCGAATCTACTGTGCCGTTATCAAAAACCAGCTGTATATTTCCGTTCAAAACTCTGCCAAGGAAGAACTGGACTTTGACGAGCGGAATTATATCTCCAAAAACGAGGCAATCACGGCTTGGGTATGAAGCGGGTTCAGGTACTGGTGGATCAATACGGCGGGTTCTTGAACCTGCAGAATCAACCCGGCATCTTTGCTGCGGAAGTCCTGCTCCCTTTGACTGCGTAAGACCGCAACCCCTCAAGTCATATAGGTGCAATCGTACATTTCGTGCGCCCTGGCTGACGTTTGGTGCAAAAAGCCAACATGGCCGGGGCGTTTTCTGTTAATATGACGTCAGTTTACGAGAGGAAGTGACTATATGGAATCGTCCCAAACCCCAAAGCCGCCGAAGATCTCCTGTGGCGTAACGTTCTGTACGCCTGGAAAAACTCAAGGCGGTGGAAGGTCCTGCTTATTTTCTCATTCTGGGGTTGTCTCTCATTTGCCAGGTAGCCGCCCCGCTGATTGGCCTGATTCTGCCCAGTACCATCGTGCGGTTATATCAGGCAAACACCCCCTGGCAGCAAATGGTATGGAGCATTTTCTCATGTCGTTCGCGCTTCTGCTGCTGCAGCTGGGAAAGGTCTATTGCCAGCGAAAAACGGAAACCATTCCATTTTTCCTCCGTCTGGATTTGGTTCCGGAGTTTTTTTTGTTGCGGTCGGTCTGCCGGGATTATCAGCTGGCGGAAAGTCCAGCCGGGCAAGACGGTATGGCTTCGGCGCAGCGTGCCATTCTGATGGGCAATCAATTCGGCATCGAAGCCTTTTTGGTATCTGTCGGAACGGCCATGTATCAGCTATGCGGATTTGTCGTGTACGTTTTCATCTCCGCTCAGCTCAACGTCTGGATTTTGGGGGTTCTCTTGGCCACCACCGCCGGCATTGCGCTGCTGAATCATAAGAAGCAAAAAGCTGGCCATACCTATGTGGAAGACATCGTCCCGCCGGAAAACCGCCTCAGACGGCTGGCCGGTCAAATTTTGGATGGCAAGTACGCCAAAGACATCCACCTGTACCAGATGAAAACCTGGCTGATGGGCACCATAGACGGCATACGAGGCTTGACTCTATCCATAGACAACCGGTATGCCCGGAAGGTGTTTCTGCTCTTCCTTGGTCAGCAGTTTCTAATCCTGGTACGCGATGGATTTGTATACGGGTATTTGCTGTACCAGATGGTACATGGCGCCATGGCGGCGGCGGATTTTATTCTCTTTTCCGGCGTAGCCCCGGAATCAGCACCTGGCTATCCGGTTTTGCCGGGCAGCTCTCGGAAATGCAGAGCAACGGCGATTTGGTCAGCCATTATCGGCTATATATGGATGAACTTCCTCCAAAGGCAAGCCCGGGATTTCCAAGGCGCGCCGGTCCCCAACCCGGGAAAGCCCACACCTTACAGATGGAGCATGTGTATTTCCAATATCCGGACACCCAGGAGTACGCATTGGAAGACATCAATTTGACGCTGCAAGCAGGAGAAAAGCTGGCTTTGGTGGGAGCCAACGGCGCGGGAAAGTCCACTTTGGTCAAGCTTTTGTGCGGCCTGTATCACCCGACGAAAGGGCGTATCCTGCTGGACGGCGTAGACATTTCGACCATTCAGCCGGAATTGTATTTCCAAGAATTTTCTGTGGTTTTCAGGACGTATTTGCTTTTGCCTTCCCACTGTCTTCCAACGTGGCCTGTCAGACCCGGGAGAAAATTCAGCCGGGCCGCCTGGCCGAAAGTCTGGAGCAAGCCGGCCTGACACAAACCATATCCGGTTTTCCCAAAGGGCCGAGACCAGTCTTCTGCAATTCTGGACCCGGATGGCGCAGAGCTGTCCGGCGGGCAAATGCAAAAAGCTGATGTTGGCTCGCGCGCTGTATAAAAACGCGCCGGTTGTCATCCTGGACGAACCGACAGCTTCCCTGGACCCCTTGGCAGAGCTGGACATGTATCGCCAATACAACCGGTTCACCGAGGGAAAAACCAGTGTATTCATCTCCCATCGTCTCAGCTCTACCCGTTTCTGTGACCGGGTGATCTTCCTGGAGGCGGGCAAAATCACAGAAACCGGCACCCGACTCTCTGATGAAACAGGCAGGCAGTTATGCCCATATGTTTGCAGTACAGTCGCACTATTACAGAAAGGAGGATGCGGATCATGCCTGAGAAAACCTCGCTTCGACAGGATTACAAGGCGGCATTCCGGCTTTTGAATCTTGTCCGCCGCATAGACGCCTCCATTTTACCTCAAAAATCTTATTGGCCATG
>VOFH01001110.1_pt1 | contig 35363 bp, 34 predicted proteins | sample 5384091 | NCBI WGS metagenome assembly VOFH01 (sample SAMN12384727, study PRJNA508395) | human gut metagenome | isolation source: healthy gut G | host: Homo sapiens
ATTGCTCCTATCGTTTTGCAAATGCAGCAAATGGCAACTAATATATTAGATGTACTCTTTCCGTATGTACTAAAGAATATTACATTAGAAAAAGATGGTATTGTTACTGCCAACTACACCACAAGTCCCATAGACATGAAAGAGATCATGGAGGTGGCTAATGCAGGTAAGACGGATGCAGAATTCCGTGGATTAATCGGCCAACGTACTTATGTTTCTTCCCCGAAAGGTTTGGCCTACTGGAATCAGACGGGTGATAAGGCATTTGTAGTACAATTGAACATACCAGCCATTATTTCACTCATCGCCGAGAATAACGGTCAGCAAATTGATCCCCAACTTATTGCAGGTATCAGCGAAGCTCTTTTAAAATCGGACCCTGCCCGATTGAAGCTAGCATTAAGTACGCTCAACATGATTTTAAACAATGAGATAATCACCTATATTTTAAAAATGGATGATAACACTTTTGTAACTTTACTTTCATGGATGAGAAATGGTATTCCAATGGGTATTAGTCAGGCTACAAAAGATCATACTTATATCTATTTTAAAAAAGAGACACTAACTCCATTTATCAATATCATTGATATTTTATTAAAAACAAACTTAGATGAGGTTGTAGCATTATTCGACAAAATGGAAATCGGCGTAGACCTTACTATTCAAAAATAAATCATTTTAAAATAAAAAACGATGAAAAAATTATCTATCTTATTCATAAGCTTCCTTACCGTAATATCCGCATTCTTAATATCTTGTGACGAAGACCACTATGGACCGGCTCCAGTAGACGTGACAGCCAATTATTCAAACAAGATTTCGAATCCTAATCCCAATTTAGTTCTTACATACAACGGTGATGCAATGAACGGGAAATCTGTTGATTTCAGTACTGTTACAGGAGAAACTGCTATCATTACTCTCTACGATATTCTTCCGGGAGAAAAGGCAATAAAGATTACATCCATTCCCCTTTCCGGAGATACAGAAGGATACTCTTTTTCCGGTAATGGTATGGGAAATGAAACATTGACTACTTTTAGATACGAAGGACGTGTAACAAAAGGAAAACTCACCTTAAACATATCCAATATCCAAATGGGTAATGCCGATTTGTGGGCAAATACTTATAAGTTACCCGAAGTCGTTAACGGCGTAAAAAAAATATTAGTTGGTGACACTTGGGGAAATGAATATACATGGCAGGAGGTTGATGGCCAAGTATTAAATGCGTCATGCTATTTCCATGCAGATGTAGAAGCTACAGAAAGCGGAGCTACAACCCAAACATGGGGTAATGGAATCCAAAATATAGTAAGTTACATTTTGCCACAAGTTCTGCAAGACATCACTTTAGGAGCAGACGGAAATGTAACGGCTTCCTATTCAAATGATCCGTTGTCAGGAGTAGATATAGACGTTATTTTTGGATTTCTAGAAACTCCATTAACACAGGAGATGATTACTCCCAACATTGCTGACCGTAAGTATATCCCTTCTCCAAAAGGGTTTGCTACTTGGTTTCAAAAAGACGGTAAGTTAATATTAAAATTAAACTTAGCTAATATCATTTCCTCAATAGCCAGCAGCAGCGATACATATATGGATGTGAACATAATCAATGCTATCATTGATGCTGTATCTCAAATGGATGCCATGAAAGTGAAAGAATTGCTAACCACACTTAATCAAAGTTTAAACAATGAAACACTTGGATTCTTGGTCAATGTCAACGACACTTCCTTCAACGCTATTTTCAATTGGTTAACTACCGGAATCCCGATGCAGGTTACTTCAAAAGAAGGACATACTTATATTTACTTAGATAAAGAAGGATTTACTCCCATAGCTAAATTACTACCAGATCTTAGTCCGCTAATAGTTAGTATGCTTCCGGAGGATATGCAAGGGCTGGGATTTATAATTTCAACATTCTTAAATGGTATTTCAGAAGCTTTTCTATCTCCTGAGAAAATAGAGTTTGGTTTAGAACTTGTTCCGAATAAATAAAACGTAAGAAACAATGAAGAAAATATATATACTAACTTTATTAATCTGCCTTACTTGTTTTGGGACAAGCTTTGCCCAAACACTGAAAGGACATATATACGACGCCAAGACCAACGAACCGTTGGTCGGAGCAGCTGTTACCTACAAGCTCCACGGCAATCAGGGAGTAGTATCCAATATTAACGGAGAATATGAAATCAAACTTCCCGAAGGTGGAGTCGACCTCGTATTCAGTTATGTAGGCTATGATGATGTACTGATGCCTATCGTTATCAATAAACGCGAAGTAGTCACCAAAGACGTCTATATGAAAGAGAGCACTAAACTGCTGGAAGAAGTGGTAGTGAGTGCTGGACGCTTTTGAACAGAAGCTAAGTGATGTAACAGTTTCTATGGATGTGGTGAAATCCGGTGACATTGCCCGCCAGGCACCGACAGATATTTCATCTACCCTCCGTACCCTGCCGGGGGTTGACATTGTAGACAAGCAGCCCTCTATGCGCGGTGGCAGCGGATGGACTTACGGTGTAGGTGCACGCAGCCAGATTCTGATAGACGGCATGAGTACCCTGAATCCAAAAACCGGTGAAATCAATTGGAACACCATACCTTTGGAAAATGTGGAGCAGGTGGAAGTTATCAAAGGAGCTTCTTCTGTGCTATACGGTTCCTCAGCATTGAACGGTATTATCAATATTCGTACCGCACGCCCGGGTTTAACGCCCAAGACACGATTCAGCGCATACGTAGGCATATACGGTTATGCAGAGAATGATGAATACCAATGGAGCGATAAGAATTTCTGGAAAGATGATAAATATGCAGTAAAACCTATTCTGCGTGGTAGTCTCCTGAGTGGAGTACGGAATCCGATTTACGAAGGTTTCGACCTCTCCCACTCCCCGTCGTATCGGTAATTTCGACGTTAGTGGAGGATCAATCTTTTCACCGATGAAGGATACCGTCAGCAAGGATATAACAAACGTTTCCGCATGGGTGGCAGTTTGACCTATCACCAACCTGATATGGGACTGAAAATTTGAATTATGGTTTTAATGTTGACTTCCTTTCCAATCAATATGGGGATTTCTTTATCTGGCGTTCACCGACCGAAGTATACAAGCCTTCTCCTTTCACCAATATGGGACGCGAAGAAAACAACTTCCATATCGATCCGTTTATCAACTATGTAAACCCGGAAAACGGAACTTCACATAAAATCAAAGGACGTTTTTATTATAGCGCAGACAACATTATACGACCCACCAACGGTTCATCCATTACCGATATTCTGGGGAATATGGGAACCGATGCCCAAACAATAAAAATATCGTAAACGGCGATTACAGTTCACTTTATCCGGCATTAATTGGCATTGGTTCAGGACTTATCAATGGAAACCTGGAAGATGCAATGAATGGAATATTCACTTCATTAGGAAATATATTCCCGAATGCAACAACTGCCGACTATTGCGACTTAATCTCATGGACTATGGATCACGGGCTGCCTGATTTAGACAAACAGAACAAGGACAAATTGCCAAGTGATCTCGTTCCGTGGCTGTCTAATGTTATTAATCCGTCTCGACATTAATCCGAAAACACAGACGGACAAGAATTTGACTATTACCTCGACTACCAATTTAACAAAAAATGGAACAGTGGTGCGCAAATCACTACGGGGGTTACTTTCGAACATATCCGTTATGACTCTGCTGTAATGGATGAGATATATAAAAGTGACAACATCGCCGCTTTCCTGCAATATGACCAACGTTTTTGGGATCGTTTGAGCGTATCGGCCGGTGTACGTGCCGAATACTACCGCGTAAACAACCATCACCGAGAGGCGGAAACAAAAATATTCGGAACAAAGGTCCCCTTCCGCCCTGTTTTCCGTGCCGGATTAAATTACCAATTGGCTGATTACAGTTTTATCCGTGCCAGCTTCGGACAAGGGATACCGTAACCCGTCTATCAATGAAAATACCTGCGTAAAGATATCGGTGGAGTCGGTATCTATCTAACCTGGACATCAAACCGGAAAAGGATTTAATGCGGAATTAGGATTCAAACAGGGATATAAAGTCGGCAATCTGCAAGGATTTGTAGACCTTGCAGGATTCTATACGCAATATAAAGACATGGTTGAATTCCAGTTCGGTTTGTTCAACAATGCCAACTATACGATGATCAACAGTATTGGCGATGCCATTCAGATGTTGTCAGACGGTAAAGGCTTTGGAATCGGTGCCCAATTTCATAATGTATCGAAAGCACAAATCTACGGTATTGAAATCTCTACAAACGGTGTATACAACTTCAATAAAAATACAAAACTATTCTATAACTTAGGATATGTATATACCGAACCTCGTGATGCTGATTATCAGGAACGCAATGCCGTAGAAGGACTTTATACCGACCCGTTACAGATGAAGGAGAAATCAAATACGGGAAAATATCTGAAATACCGTCTAAACATAGCTTTAAAGCTACGGTAGATTTCAGTGGAAGCGTATCAACGTAGGTGCCAACATTGCATGGAAGAGTAAAATTCTGGCAGTTGACTATCTGATGTTGGACGAACGCGAGACACAGCAGAAAAACCTGATGGATTATGTACGCGGTATTCTCTTCGGCTATTCAAAAGGAGAGACACTGGCTACTTACTGGAAAAAACATAATACGGACTATGCCACTGTTGACGTGCGCTTCGGAGTAAAAGCCACAAAAGAAGTAGCTTTCCAGTTTATGGTGAATAACCTGTTGAACAAAGAATACAGCTATCGTCCTATGGCGGTTGCCGCCCACGCACTTTCGTACTGAAAATGGATGTCACTTTCTAAATGACTATTAAGATTTATAATTGATTACGAAGCGGCTGCACAATGCAAGTCGTTTTTTTTTGCCCTATCCGGTCACATTTAATTTATATATTAAGTATCTTTGCACCCGAAAACAGAGAAATACAACCGATAAAATGAAAAGACATATTGTACTTATTGCAATCCTATTTTACGCAGCCTTTGCACAGGCACAAGAAGTTTTTGTAAATGTTGATCTCGTCAGCAGCTATATCTGGCGTGGTATTGACAGCGGCAATGCAAGTGTGCAACCCTCACTCGGCCTCAACTGGAAAGGATTGACCGTCTATGCTTGGGGCTCCACCGAGTTCCGGGAAAAGAATAATGAAATAGACCTTTCACTAGAATACGAATACAAAAACCTGACTCTTTACTTCAATAACTACTTTACCCAAACAGAGGATGAGCCTTTCAAATATTTCAATTACAGTTCACACTCCACCGGACATACTTTTGAAATAGGAGTCGGATATATGTTTAGCGAGAAATTTCCACTATCTATAAGCTGGTACACCACCTTTGCAGGAAATGACTACCGGGAAAACGGGAAACGTGCCTGGTCCAGTTACTGCGAATTGAGTTATCCTTTCAATGTGAAGGAGGTAAATCTAAGTATTGAAGCAGGCTTTACACCTTGGGAAAGTTTTTTATTCCAATAAATTCAATGTAGTCAACGTTGGGTTATCCGCAACAAAAGAACTCAAAATTACATCCAATTTTTTCTTTACCCATATTCGGAAAATTAATAGCTAACCCTTACGAGGAACAGGTCTATTTTGTATTCGGAATTACTCTTTAGTTTATTCATTCCTCTAATACAACTAGAAGCTAACTTAACGACCGTAAGTGGGAATATGAGATCCCAATCTTAGAAACATAAAAAGTCGCCACTTATTAACGTGACGACTTTTCTATTCATTTTACTAGGAGTTATTTATTCGGATGAGAAAAATTAATTTGTTCACTCCATTGAGGTGTTCCACCAAGAGTTACATGGTTCTGGTTAGGACTACTATCCTTCAACTCATTACCCGTTCCTTCATCACATTTCCAATAACCTATCAACCCATCAGAATCTCCGGCAACTTGACGTGACATATTGTCTTTTATCACATTCTCTGAAAGACATTTCTTCCACATACGAATCTGTGCGAATTCTACTTGTTGTTCATATCCAAAGCTTCCTATAGCAAAAGAAAGGCTTTTAAAAGTCCAGTCAATAGAATTTGCTAACGAATTATTCTTTTACACCATCTTTATATACTGTAACTGTTGTACCATCATAGGTATAAGCAATATGATACCAGGTATCAGGCCACCAGAATCCAGTAGTATCAAAATGACCAGCTGAATTTTGGAATTGTAAAATAGGAATCTGTACATTAGCTCCATCAGCATAATAGCGAAGAGTTAAATCAGAGAATGTGAGCGGTTGGGAATCAGGAACAAAAATTCGTGCCCTGAAATTTTTATTTCCCAAACCTTCCCAATCTCCTGTAGGTTCCCCTGTTATATTATCTACCTTCACCCAATATTCAAAAGTCCATTGTTCCATAGGAATGGCAGTACTAAACGTCTTAACAGTTCTATTTCCTTTTTTTTATTATTACAGCTTTTTGCCTATGAGGTGAGGTTAGCAAATAAAGAAGATGATTCGCGTTCCCCTTCATTTCGACCGGTCCGTCCACAGAAGTAATTCGTATAGGAATAGCATATGCCTCACCATTTGAAGAACTATACGGCTTTATTTTAAGATTAACAACCGGAGCTGAAACATTACCAGCAGAGATAGTGACTGTCTTTTCAAAATTTCGATATTCTTCCGGAAGCACTAAATAGTTTGCTTCATTTTTTTTGTTATTATACTCCTCAAGCAACTGAGGATCAATATCCAGTGTGACAGTGACATCATGATCCATAGCACGAACTAAACGAACTGTCAGCGTTTTCACAACTTCTTCATCATCTACCAACTGCGTTATTATCTGTTGATCGAATTTATTAGAAGGTGCGGCCTCCTGAATATATAATCCATTATCAATGGCCTTCATTTCCGCATCATCACAACCAAAGACTGATGTTAGAATAATTACCAATGCCACATATTTAGAAAATCTAATCATCTTCATAGTTTTCATTTTTTAGTTATATTCATAGTATTAATGTTGGGCAGGATTCATCACCTGAATCACTTCACGCATAAAGAAATAGTCATTCACCGGACGGCACAAATTAAAACGATACGCTCCTACACCACCGATACGTGCATCTACTCCCGGACGATAATACATAGACATCCCCTTCAAAGAATATGTCGTCACACCGTCTCGAGTTGTAAACTGCGGTCCTCCGTCCGATTTATGTCTTTCGAAGTCTTCACACCAAACAGTTTTACGAAGAATTGCAGCTTCATCTTCTATTGATCCAAATTTAGCCAACAGTTTATTGAAACGAGTATCCAAAATCAGTATCACCCGGGCTATAATATGCTTGAATCACATAGTAATCCAATAGTCCACCAGATTCTGTGTTCAAAGTCTGAGGTTCTCCATCCACCATAAGAATACGGCCTGTTCCCGATTTCGGTCCAAAATTTTTCGATAACTCATCAAGAAGAATGTGCATGCGTTCCGGATGACTGGAAATATTGCCTGGATAGCCCCAACTCGGTTCATAGTCAATATCAAAACCATCATAATCATACTTATTGACAGAATCCGCTATAACCTGTGCATATTTACGGATAGCAGCCTCAATACCCTCTGGGAGCCATCACCATAGTGATTATTGTACGTTGGATGATTTCCGGTTGCATACCATCCCCAGTAAGCTGCCATAGCCTCTTCATAAGAGTTATATTGCACACCGTCTACTATATGGTCATTCTCCACAGAAACAGGCGTCATACTTCTACCAATATCCATGATATGCTGGCAATACAATATCCGAGTTCCTTTCTTTTCCCTAACCTCCTTAAGATCACTTTTCTGCGCTTCTGTCAAATTGAAAGCACCGCCCCACAAAGATACTAAATCCATGGAATCGGGAATACCTCTCAATTGGTTATTCATATCGTCACCTGTACCCGACCAATCACTATACCACCCAAAACAAATAGGATGATCTGTCTTTTTATATTCCCGTAAGGCTCGATAGTAATCCTCACTATTAATATTCACCGGTTCAGTAAATTTATTCTCCATTTCAGTCCAGCCACTACATTGTACAAATACTAGTACAGCGACAGACGCAAATATGAAATATATTAGTCTTCTCATACTATAATCTTAAAATTAACCATTAATAATCTCTAATTTTTCAAAGCCCACCACAAATCGGTACCATTAGAGTCTCTCCCATCACTAAGCATAGTCACAGCAGCCTCCACATTTTCTTTATTCGTATTATACTCTGTGTCAGCAAAACGAAGACGGCGTTGCCCGCGAGCCGGTTTACAATCCGGATTTGCAGAATGTGTTGCCGGAAATATTTTCGGGAATCCCGTACGACGGAAATCCGACCAGCCATTTAAAGGATCCGGATAGAGAGCTATCCACTTTTTGAGTAAGCACTCTCTCCAACATTTCCTCCGGAGTGGCACTTTTGTCCCATTTAATAGTGATAGTAGACAGATTACTATAATTGTCGGCAGAGTGATTGGGATCAACGTAATTTCCCGGTTTCGATTTATCATCATCCAAATACGCATCTACTCCGGTTACTTTAAATTCCTCAAAAGACAACCGAATTCCCCTGTTCATAGAAAGTCTCTGCATCACCCTGCATATCCCAGCCTTTCAGCTCGCCTTCTGCACGTAAGAAAGCTGCTTCTGCAGCATACATCACCGGTTGCGGCAATGTTTTATCAGTCGTTATCATCAGGTTACTATAATTCTGATAATCAGAAGGATTTGGAGCTACCGAAGATCCCTGAACGGACTCCTACATAATCTTCAGAAAAGCCAGCCGCTTGCTTAGTAAAATAAGCGGAACGCCGTGGGTCCTTATACCCATTCATATATGAGGTAATACAAGCATTAGCTCTCACTTCGCCCCATCCGCTCACAATAGCATAGCCATTTTCATTGATACCACTGCTAGTTGTGTCATATGAACTATCGGAAACAGACTCCAACACACCACCACGTACAGCTTCTTCAGCTTTAGCCTGAGCATAATCTGCCACTCCGGACACCCGGATAGCCATTCTAAGTTTTAATGTATTGGCAAATTTCATCCATTTTCGCAATTTCCGCCATAAAATTGATCTACTGCTGCCAAATCCTGATTAATCCCCAATTCCGCTGCAGATTTCAATATAGCAATTACATTATCCAAATCATCGAACATGGCACGCCAGGCAGTCGGTTCATCATCATAAGCAGCCCTTATATCACCCGATTTCACTTTAGAGTAAGGGATAGGACCTTGCAGGGAGGCCATCATCTGCATTGCATAAATACGTGTCAACTGAGCCATAGCGTAGATAACACCCTTTTTCTCCGTAGCTTCCTCAATCCGGAAGAAGTTAGGATAAATGCGTGCATATATTTTAGCCCAGGTAGCAGCGTTATGATCCTCCATCGCATTATAATAAGCAAAAAGATTTTCCCCTTTTGACCAAGTACTAGGTGCGGTGATTTGTCCGCTAAAACAAGCCCACATACAATTTATATGCTGACAGTCATTTTGCATAGGTGCTGCATATACATTAAACATTCCCGACAGCAATGTATTAGTTTAAGCACTTTAGAAGGCTGGTACGGATTGGTGTTGAAATCCTCAAAATTAGTAGTACATCCTGCCATCAAGCATATAACCGCACTTGCTCCAATATATTTTATTATCTTGTTCATACCTATTTACTATTTAAAACTGAAATTTGACATTGAATCCGAAATTTCTTGTACTCGGAAGCATATAGGCATCAAATCCCTGATAGAAGTTAGATGCAGCTGAAGTGGTCAGTTCCGGATCGAAAGGTGCCTTGCAATAAATCATCCACAGATTCTTTCCTACAAGTCCGACAGTCATACCTAATTTATTGGCAAACCATTTCTTCGGCAATGTATAACTCAGGCTTAATTCACCCAAACGCACGTTTGTAGCACTATATGTGTAGTAAACGGAAGCTGTTTGAATTGTCTGGAAGTAATTGCGTGCATCTATTTTGGCTTGATTAATCGGTACGCCACTCGCATCACGAACATCCGCACTAATTTTAGACACACCGGCAGCATTCAATACTGATTGCGTTTCACTTAGTACAATACCTCCAAAACGTCCGGTAAATGTCATACCTAGATTTATGCCTTTATATCCGAATCCCAAATTCCATCCCATATTCATCTTTGGCAAGATAGACCCCAAATGCGTTTCCTTATTTTCAAGGGCAAGACCTACTCCTTCCTCATTAAGGATATATCCATTGAGATCGCGTTTCAGCACTTTCTGACCATATACATCTCCCATTGAACCACCTACACGCAAAAGCAGACGGGCATCTAATTGTCCATAATGTAAAACATCCAACTCCGGCATTACGATCGGCTCTCCGGTAGCATAATTATAAGCGCCATCAGCTAATTGTTTTATTTCATTACGATTCCAAGTCAACGTATAATTAGTGTTGAAAGAGAAATCCCCCACTTCTTATCATATCCTAAAGACATTTCCAGACCTTCGTTCATAATATTTCCACTTTGGATAGGAATAGATGAATATCCGGAAGAAGCAGACAAAGTTGCATGGAAAGTCTGATTGTAAGTATTGGAACGATAGTAAGTTGTTGAAACTGATATCATTCAGAAATCTGGCGTCTACCCCCACTTCCCATGATTTTGTGCGTTCTGGTTTCAATTTAGTATTCGGGTAAACAGAAGTCGTGTTCCAATTATGCGATGCTTCATCGTATGGATAAGTGACAGTAGTCATAAAACGATCGTAAGAATTACCTACCTCAGTATATGAACCACGAACTTTCAAAAAACTTAACCATTCCGGTGTATCAAACATACTTGTAAGAATAGCCGAAAGCCCTACCGACGGATAGAAGAATGATTTATAATCAGAGAAAGCCAATCTTGAATCCCAGTCATTACGTCCGGTTACCGTCAAATAAAGCATTGACTTCCAACCTAGTTCTGCATTCGCAAAGATAGCTCTAGTCTGATCATGCCAACCCTCTTGCTTTGGTTTCCATGCTTTATCAAAATCCAAATTATGAACAGCAAAGAAGTTATAAATCTTCAAGCCGCCTTCATATCCGATCGATTCATAACGACTGTCATTCAAAGATACACCCAAGTTTACATTCACAGACCAATCGCTAAAATTCTTATTTACTGTAGCAATGGCATCTGCATAGGTAGTCTTTGACTGAGCCCAAGTATCATGATATGTTCCTCTGTCTCCTGCAGACAGACTACCGGTAGAAGCATACGCCTTGTATGTCTTACGATTTTCATAATTGTCAATTTTCACACGACCTGTGACATCCAACCAATCAAATATTTGATATTTCAGAGAAGCATTCACCATATAACGTGTTTTCTTATTCTCACGTATCTGACGGTTTTGTACCCAATATGGATTTGCCAGTCCACTGGAAATTTCTCCGTAAGGCCAATACTGTTCCATTATACCTAAACCCTCATTGTAACGCTCAAACATACGCACATCCTCAAAATTTTCCGAACGGGGGAATCGATAAAGTCCAGGCAGTGGATTATAATAATATCCTTGAGATACCATATTTTTATCGTTCTGAAGAATATAGCTTGCACCGGCATCCAGTGTCATTTTATCTTTCAAGAAACTGGTCGTGTTGCGTACAGTGAAATTATAACGGTTATATCCACTGTTCGGCAGGATATTCGTTGTATTAGTAGTGGAAGCCGACAAATAACTCTGGTTCTTTTGATTACCGGTAGACAAAGCTACAGAGTTTATCACGTTACTACCTGTACGGAAGAAATCGCGCGGATCATAATCGCTATTCACAATCGGTCCCCAGCTATCCACATTTCCTGCCACATTTCCGTACTTACTCTGCATTTCTGGCATCATCGCCACTTTCGAGAAAGTTGTATTGTTAGATACTGTCACAGACGTCTTGTCAACAGATCCTTTTTTAGTAGTAATCAGCACTACACCCGCAGCGGCAGCATTACCATACAATGCAGCAGCGGAAGGTCCTGTCAGCATAGAGATAGACTCTATATCTTCCGGATTAATATCAGCCGCCCCATCCGTACCCGGTTGGTCAGCAAAAACGCTTTGTGAATTGCCACCATTCATCATATTATACATGGGCACACCATCAATCACAAAAAGCGCCAAGTTGGAAGAAGTGATAGACTTTACACCACGCATAACAACACGGGATGCGCCACCGGTTGAATTGGAAGAATTAATGGTAACACCGGCAACCTTTCCATTCAATGAAGAAATGAAGTTAGCGTCTTTCACAGTAGTCAATTCATCCCCTTTCACCTGTTGTACATTATATGACAAAGCCTTTTCCGCACGTTTTATACCCAATGCGGTTACAACGACTTCATCCAAGACTTCAGCGTCCTGTTTTAACACAACCTGATAAAAATCTTTATTTGAAACGGCAATCATTTGAGTTGCATACCCTATATAAGATATTTTCAACTTAGATTTATCGGAAGCTTTTATCATAAAGCTTCCATTCATATCAGTTATAGTTCCCGTAGAACTACCTTCCACCGAGATATTCACGCCAATCAGTGGTTCTCCATTTTCATCAACTACCTTGCCTCTTATATTCTTCACTACAGAAGGCGCTACCGACTTTTGTTCGGTAACTATAACATAATTATCACGGATTTGATAAGTGAAACCTGTTCCTTTTAAGATTGTATCAAGCGCAGTAGTTATAAGCGCATTTTTCAAGTTCAGATTGGTAAGCTTTTTGCTTTTCAATTGAGAATCACTATAATTGATAGACATTTTAGTCTGTCTTTCCACAGATTTTAAAGCCTCAATTACAGTCATATTTTTCTGTTGGATAGTTATTTTACTATCTTTTTTTGCCCAAAAGCAGAGGTCTGCATCATTAATAATACTAAAAAGTAAGAAAAACCTGTTTTTGGAGCACTCGTCCTGCTATTTCTTTATACATTTGTAGCATTTTCCTGGTATTAGTAAATTGGTTATTAATTCTATTTTGATTGGATTGCGTTAGTAACACGCTAATATTAAGGAATTTTTCGATTTCATATCCGGAAGGAATGGCAGTTCCCTCCGGATATTTTTTTTCATGGTGTGTTAAGTTAATAATTAGACATAGGGGTTATTTTTCAATTAGTTATATAGCATTTATTGTCTTTAATCACATAGTGGATATCTCCAACTACTTGTGAAATAATTAGCATAATTTCTTCCAACGTCACATTCTTCGGGAAACGGAAACTATAAGTATTATTATTCAAACTATGGAAACTATATACAAAAGTATATGGATACTTATGTTCTAGTCTCGTGAATATATCTTCCAAATGTGCATCACTAAATACAAGTTCTCCACGTTGCCAAGCTATCACATCATCAACTTGTGATTGTTGCAAACGACTTTTTTTGGTCAGCTTATTATAAGATAACTGCTGGTTAGGTTTCAATATAACACTTGAGATTAAATTATCATACTCCACTTTTACACTGCCCGAAACTAAAGTAGTGTACACTTCGTCATTCTCCGAATAAGTATTTACATTAAACTCAGTTCCCAAAGCCGTAACCTGAAAATCAGATCCTTTCACAATAAAGGGATGTTCCTTATCCGGCATTACCTTAAAATAGCCCTCACCTATCAGATATACACTTCTGGTTTTACCATTAAAACTTTCCGGATAAAACAAAGTACTTTTTGAATTCAACATAACGGAAGTACCATCCGGTAATGTCAGTTCATGTATTTCTGCAGTTGGTATATGGCATTCTATCAAATCACTGGAAAAATCGTCTTTCTCCAATAATAAATAGATAGAAACCGACGATACAGCCAGCAACAACACCGACGCTACCTGCCAAATACGTAATATATATTTCTTTTGCGAAGAGACAGGACGCATACCTATATTTTGTTGCATACGGCGTATAGACTGCTGCATTCCCTGAGGAACTCGCTGCTGTCCAGCTTCTTCCCAAAGAGAAGCGAGCGCTTCCATTTTTTCTTCCTTATGTTCTTCATCAGCCAACCAATGCCGGAATTGCTTTTGGACGGAAACCGGATAGTCATTCTGACTAAAAAGTTCTATCACTTGTCGAATATAATTCTTCATCATTATTTCATTATTATTTCTGCCTTATACTTTAAAGACAACTAAAATCATTATACTACTTAAGAAAGAAGAGAAAAAAACTAAAAAAAGAAGTATTTTCTTTAGGTCTATTAATGCTAGATAAATTTGGTGCTCTACCGTACGGATAGAAACACCCAATTTTTCCGCAATATCTTTATTGCTTAGTCCTTGAAATCTACTAGCCTCAAATATCATCCTCCGACGCTCAGGCATTTTTGTTAAAGCAAGCCGGAGAATCATAAGCAACTCTTTATACAGAACCAAGCGTTTGAGTAAATTTGCAGGCTGATAGTTAACCGGATAGTTTGGATAGCAAGAGATTACTACTTGACTACTGGCTGCTAACTTGTAGAAATACTAATACTAAAATTAATAACATGAGTTTGAAAATTGTTGTATTGGCAAAACAAGTTCCCGACACACGCAACGTTGGGAAAGATGCCATGAAAGCCGACGGAACTATTAACCGTGCGGCACTCCCTGCCATCTTCAACCCCGAAGACCTGAATGCCCTAGAACAGGCTCTCCGACTGAAAGATGCTCACCCAGGCTCTACCGTAACCATCCTGACCATGGGACCGGGACGGGCAGCCGACATTATTCGTGAAGGACTTTTCCGTGGCGCAGATAACGGTTACTTGCTGACCGACCGTGCTTTCGCTGGTGCAGATACACTGGCTACGTCTTACGCACTTGCCACTGCCATCCGCAAAATCGGTGAGTATGACATTATTATCGGTGGCCGTCAGGCAATCGACGGTGACACGGCACAGGTAGGTCCGCAGGTAGCAGAAAAGCTGGGATTGACGCAAATCACATACGCAGAAGAAATTCTGGAAGTAGGCGATGGTAAAATCAAGGTGAAACGTCACATCGACGGTGGTGTTGAAACTGTAGAAGGTCCGCTGCCTATCGTGATTACTGTCAACGGTTCTGCAGCTCCTTGCCGTCCGCGTAATGCTAAATTGGTTCAGAAATACAAGCATGCCAAGACTGTGACTGAAAAACAGCAAGGCAATCTTGATTATACCGACCTGTATGACAAGCGCGATTATCTGAATCTGGCAGAATGGAGCGTAGCCGACGTAAACGGTGACCTCGCACAATGCGGTCTGTCCGGTTCGCCGACAAAAGTAAAAGCCATCCAGAACATCGTGTTCCAGGCCAAAGAGAGCAAAACCATCAGCGGCAGCGACCGTGACGTGGAAGACCTGATTGTTGAACTATTAGCTAACCACACCATCGGATAATCATGAATAACTTATTTGTATATTGCGAAATAGAAGAAGGTAACGTTTTAGACGTCAGCCTCGAACTTCTGACCAAAGGTCGTTCGTTAGCCAACCAGTTGAACTGCCAACTCGAAGCAGTCGTTGCCGGAACCGGCCTTAAAGATATTGAAAAACAAATCCTCCCTTACGGAGTAGACAAACTCCACGTTTTCGACGGTGAAGGACTTTACCCTTATACTTCACTTCCTCACACAGCCATCCTGGTGAACCTCTTCAAAGAGGAGCAGCCACAAATCTGTCTGATGGGTGCTACCGTTATCGGCCGTGACCTCGGTCCGCGCGTTTCTTCTGCTCTAACCAGCGGATTGACTGCCGACTGTACTTCACTTGAAATCGGTGACCACGAAGACAAAAAAGAAGGTAAGACTTATAAGAACCTGTTATATCAAATCCGTCCGGCATTCGGTGGTAACATCGTTGCTACGATTGTGAACCCGGAACACCGCCCGCAGATGGCAACCGTTCGCGAAGGTGTGATGAAGAAAGAAATCCTCTCTCCGACTTATCAGGGAGAAGTAATCTGTCACGACGTAAAAAAGTATGTAGCTGACACAGACTATGTAGTGAAAGTCATCGAACGCCATGTAGAAAAAGCAAAGAACAACCTGAAAGGTTCTCCCATCATCATCGCCGGTGGTTACGGTGTAGGTTCGAAAGAAAACTTCAACCTGCTGTTCAGCCTCGCTAAAGAACTTCACGCCGAAGTAGGTGCCAGCCGTGCCGCTGTTGACGCAGGTTTTGCAGAACACGACCGCCAAATCGGTCAGACAGGTGTTACGGTTCGTCCGAAACTCTACATCGCTTGCGGTATCTCCGGACAAATCCAGCATATCGCCGGTATGCAGGAAAGTGGTATCATCATCTCCATCAACAACGATCCGGATGCTCCGATCAATACGATTGCCGATTACGTAATCAACGGAAGTATCGAAGAAGTTGTGCCGAAGATGATCAAGTATTATAAACAAAATAGCAAGTAAGGAAAGATGGCTAATTATTATACAGACATACCGGAACTCAAGTTTCACTTGAACAATCCGATGATGAAACGTATTTGCGAACTCAAAGAACGCAATTACAGAGATAAAGATGAATTCGACTACGCTCCGCTGGACTTCGAAGATGCTGTAGACTCTTATGACAAAGTGTTGGAGATTACCGGAGAAATCACAGGAGAAATCATTGCCCCTAACGCAGAAGGTGTAGACGAAGAAGGTCCTCACTGTGCTAACGGTCGCGTAGAATATGCTTCCGGAACCAAACAAAACCTGGACGCTATGGTGAAAGCCGGCCTGAACGGTATGACCATGCCACGCAGATTCGGCGGTTTGAACTTCCCGATCACTCCGTACACCATGTGTGCAGAAATCGTGGCTGCTGCCGACGCCGGTTTCGGAAATATCTGGTCTTTGCAAGACTGTATTGAAACTCTTTATGAGTTTGGCAATCCCGACCAACACAGCCGCTTTATCCCACGCATCTGCCAAGGTGAAACGATGTCTATGGACTTGACCGAACCGGATGCTGGTTCCGACCTTCAGTCTGTTATGCTGAAAGCTACTTACAGCGAAAAAGACGGATGCTGGTTACTGAACGGTGTGAAACGTTTCATCACAAACGGTGACGCGGACATCCACCTCGTACTGGCACGTTCGGAAGAAGGAACTAGAGACGGCCGCGGTTTGTCTATGTTCATCTATGACAAGCGTCAGGGGGGAGTGAATGTCCGTCGTATCGAAAACAAACTCGGTATCCACGGTTCTCCTACTTGCGAACTGGTATACAAGAATGCCAAGGCCGAACTTTGCGGTGACCGCAAACTGGGTCTGATCAAATACGTAATGGCTCTGATGAACGGTGCCCGCTTGGGTATCGCCGCTCAGTCTGTAGGATTGAGCCAGGCTGCTTACAATGAAGCACTGGCTTATGCTAAAGACCGCAAGCAATTCGGTAAGGCAATCATCGAATTCCCGGCTGTTTATGATATGCTTGCCATCATGAAAGGTAAGTTGGATGCCGGACGTGCTACTGTATCAAACAGCACGCTACGTAGACATTTACAAAGCACTGGATGACATCGCCCGCGAACGTAAACTGACTCCGGAAGAACGTCAGGAACAGAAGAAATACGCCAAATTAGCAGACAGCTTTACTCCGCTGGCTAAAGGTATGAACTCCGAATATGCAAACCAGAACGCTTACGACTGTATACAGATTCATGGTGGCTCGGGCTTCATGATGGAATATGCCTGCCAGCGCATCTACCGCGACGCACGTATCACCAGCATCTACGAAGGTACCACACAGTTGCAGACCGTAGCCGCCATCCGCTACGTCACCAACGGTTCTTACATCGCTACCATACGCGAGTTTGAGGCTATCCCCTGCTCACCGGAAATGGAACCGCTGATGTCTCGTCTGAAAAAGATGGCTGACAAATTCGAAGCCAGCACCAATGCAGTGAAAGAAGTACAAGACCAAGAATTGCTTGACTTCACCGCTCGCAAACTGGTGGAAATGGCTGCTGACATTATCATGTGTCACCTGCTGATTCAAGATGCCAGCAAGTCTTCCGAACTGTTCTCCAAATCTGCACACGTATATTTGAACTATGCAGAAGCGGAAGTAGAAAAGCATACAAATTTCATCGAAAACTTCGACAAAGAAGATTTGGCGTTCTACAAAAAGTAACAAATAATCGACTAAATCTGATAAAAGCATCCTTTCTTACGAAATGGATGCTTTTTTATTTGTCATATTCTATTATTTTTCATTATTATTCTATACATTTGTCAGTGAGATAAGTAATTTTTAATCGACGACTCTATATAAGAATAGAAATATGGCACTCAAACCTTCATATAACGACAAACTGTATTTGCCAGGTTTATCAAACACGGAAATCCTTATATTGGCTCTCGAAGCCTCTCAAAAACTTGAGTGGAATATCGAGGAAGTGACTCCGGAAGGAGCACGATTCGAAGTCCCGTTCAATATGTATTCTCATGGAGAGGAAATAACCTTTACCATAGAACCGGGAAGCGACGGAGAAGTAGCTGTGCGCAGCCAATCTTCTTCCGTACAATTTGTAGACTATGGAAAGAACAGAAAAAATATACAAAAGCTACGCGAGACGATGGAAGAAATAAAAACATCCCTTACCCCGGAAGAGCTAACCCAAAAGGCAAAAGATTTCGAGGAAGAGTGTAATCGTCCGCTCACAGAAGAAGAGAAAGCTTATCTGGAAGAAGAAAAGAAGAGGAACTCTTTCTGGTCGTTCTTTATTCCCCGCAAAGGTTTTATAGCAACGCCTATCCTGATAGACATCAATATTCTTGTATTCATTGTAATGATTGCTTCCGGAGTGGGTATTATGTCTCCTTCCACTCTGTCACTACTGAAATGGGGAGCCGACTTCGGACCGCTGACTCTCACCGGTGACTGGTGGCGTGCAGTGACCTGCAACTTCATACACATCGGTGCTTTTCATCTGCTGATGAATATGTATGCTTTCATGTATATAGGACTTTCTACTGGAAGGACCTGATAGGAACGCGTCGGATGTTCATCTCCTATTTGCTCACCGGGGTTTGTTCGGCAGTATTCAGTCTTTATATGCACGCCGAAACAATCAGTGCCGGAGCTTCAGGAGCGATCTTCGGACTTTACGGCATCTTTCTGGCTTTTCTGTTTTTCACCACATCCCGAGAGCACAACGGAAAGCATTATTAATTAGTATCCTTCTTTTCGTAGGCTACAATCTGGTATATGGCATGAAAGCAGGAATCGATAATGCCGCACATATCGGTGGATTGCTCAGTGGCTTTCTTTTGGGAACCATTTATGTAATCAGTTACAGATTTGAGAAGAAGGATGCACAAAGAACTATTTCTATTGTAGGGGAACTGGGGATCTTCGGAATCTTCCTGTTCAGTTTCCTCGGACTTTGCCAGAACATCCCTTCAACATATCGGGAAATACGTAAGGAATGGGAAAGCGGAATCGTGGAAGCTTATCTTAACGGTGAACTGGAAGAGGAAAAATGACAACCAGCCTGCAACGAATACGCCAAGCAAGTCGTCCACCCTGCAAATGCCACCTTATACCCCTGTCGGCAACAATGACACATGGCTTTCTTTCTATGATGCAACAACAAATTTCAGTTGCCAATATCCTACAAACTGGCATAAGATAACAGGTGCGCGAGGACTGACTCCCACTGCGGAACCTCCTTTTCTAATGCTCGTCAATGGAGGAAACCAATTAACTGCCGTCGCGCTTACCTATGACACACGGAAAGAGTTTGAACGCGTAAAAGAACTGACACTCCTGCTCCCGAGAAACGCAAATGGAGAGCCTTCGGAGGATTATAAACAAAGCAACGTAACGATCAACGGCCTGCCTATGACACAGACCTCGAATCCATTGCATATCGGAGCTCCCGATGAGCCGGGGCATGACGTGCAGCAAATTGCGTTACGTTATTTCCAGGAAGATCAACTAAGAGTCTTTTCCATAGTAATGCTTGTCTACGACAAGGAAGCACAAGCACACTTGGAAGCTATTGTATCAAGCATTCAAATAACCAAATAAAGTAAACAATGAAAGCATACATTCAAGTAAAACAACTGGGAAAGCGAAAGTGCTGCATTGAAAAGCTACCCGTCGACTTTTCTGTTCCTCCCACCAATGTGCAGGAGTTGATTGCAAGTATTGTCAGCTGGCAAGTAAGCGAATATAACGATCGCCTGCAACAGAGTGAAGTATTGCAATATCTCACTCGGGAAGAAGTTGAGGACAAGGCTGCCTCCGGAAAGGTAGGCTTCGAAGTAAACTATAACGGCAGACCGGCCGCAGAAACTGAAGCAATCGTCAATGCTCTGCAATCTTATGAGGACGGAATTTTCCGTATCTTTATAGATGACACGGAAGCAGGCGGGCTTTCTTCTCCTGTTGTATTAAAAGAAGAAACTACACTGACCTTTATCCGACTGACTATGCTATCGGGAAGATTATGGTAAGTATCTATAATAACCCCCAAAAAACAGATAATCATGAGAATCATTTACAATGAAGATTTGAATAAACGAATCATCCCGTATGTGGACAAATTAATAAAGAATAAAAAAAGCTGGATAAAGAAACGGCTGTTCTCTTCGATGTATTCATTCAATATCTTGACATGGATACCCGCTACGGGACGTATGGCGAGCAATTGGAACCTTGTATCACCGAAATCATCCGAGAGGAAAGTATCAGGAATGTCGCCCATCTTTTTGACGGAAAACTAAATAAACTACTTCTCTACTTATTGGGGGACGAATATGCCGGGCTGTTTCATACTTACTTGAAAATCAAGGCCCGTTGCCCGTATACTTGTGGGTATTCACGACGTTCACAACGTTCGGTTGACCCGACCCTGCATCTCAACCATGTGACAGATGCACTGACCCAGTTTCTGAAACTACGTGCAACCGGGTTTAACGAACAGGCCATACTCAACGGAGGAAGAACACCGGAAGAAATAGAAACAATCAAAGACGCTATGAGTTGCCAGAGTTGGATGGCTGCCCAAATAGCGGAAGGAAATGCCACCGTCATTGAGTACTTGCAAAACGTGTTGACCAGCGAAAACAATGCCAACCGTCTGAATCAGGGACACCTTCAAGCTATCGCTGCCAGCGGATACCGTCCGTTGCTCGAACTGGAAGGGAAGTTATTGTTGGCTGCCAAACTGCAAGAAGGACTCCGGCAAGCTATCGTAGAGACAATGGACGAAGGCTGTCCCGAAAGCTACCTCTACCTATTTTCCATTATCTACGACAACGGACTTCAACGCTTTGCTTCCGTGAAACGCGGCATAGCAGTCAGTACAGGTATCGGCGAACAGGACAGCAGTGACCGTATCACCAATAAATATGTAGAACTCATCCGGCATTTCCTGAATAATCAAGAGGACGCCCGCAAGGCTCTCCAAAGCAAAGACACAACCAAGCTTTACCTGGCATTATGGAGTATCGGATTCTATAATACGGAAGACATTCAGGCACTTATACCGCAAATCATCAAAGAAGGTGCTAAATATCAGGTAGAAACTCTCCTCTATTTCCTGCGTTGCACGCAATATACAGGGATGAACCATCGCATCAGCAAAGAAGCGCTGGAAGTATGGCACAACGAACCTTCGGTGGTTGCATCCATTCTTCCTCTCTATATGAACGGGATCTATCTCAGCCGGTACGGCAATTACCAAGAAGGTCCGCAACTTATCGACTACTTCGAAACAAAAGAAGAAGCGGTCCGCCACTATGAATACCTGAAACAAGTCTATCAGTCAATCTCTGCCAAAGAGACTTACTCTCCGTACATATTCTTCTGGGAAAGTGCATTCCTCACCCGTTCGGACATTGTACTCAAAATGGCATACATCACCTGGATGCTGCATGACTCGGCATTAAGGGACGATCTCTGTGCTTATCTGCCTACTCTAGAAACTTATATGAGAGCAGGATATATCGGCATTGTACTGAATCCTCCCACCAGCCAATTACAAGAAGAATACGTACTTCAATCACTCGGTGACCGTTCGGTAGATGTACGCGACGAAGCTTATAAAGTATTGTCCGATATGACTTTATCGCCCGAACAGAACCTGAAGGTAGAGGAATTGTTACGATTCAAATACAGCGAGATGCGTATTAACGCTATCAATCTGCTGATGAAACAGCCGAAAGAACAACTGGCAGACAGTATCCGCCGCTTACTGACAGATAAGGTATTGGAACGCCGTCTGGCCGGTCTGGATATGATGAAGACTATCCATAATACAGAATTTCTACAGGATATCTATCAGGAACTTCTTCCTGTTGTCAAAGAAATCCGAAAACCGAACGCCAAGGAAAAGGTATTGATAGAGTCTCTGATTGGCGACGGAACGGAAAAGACAGTCACACAGCACTACACGAAAGAGAACGGTTTCGGACTGTACGACCCTGCCCTGAAGTCAACCTGCCGGAAATCACTCCGGACAAAGGATTCAATGTGAGAAAAACATTTGAACTTATCTGCTTCGGAAGGGCAAAGCTCATCTTCAAGAAGCTGAATAAATACATTGAAACATATAAGAACGCGGAGTTTAAGAATAGCTACGGGGAAGCGTGCCTGATAGGCAATAGTGTCTTGATAAACTGGAGTAACTACGGAGGATTGAGCGGACTCGGACGTCCGGAACTTTGGAAAGCCTTCTATGAAGAAGAGATAGGCAGTTATGACAAATTACTGATGATGAGCTTCATGCTTGCATCGACAGGAACTCCCCAGGATGAAGACGATTACGACGAGGAAGATGAGGAAGACAGAAAAGCAGACCAGAAATCGGCCAATAGCTTCGATCCGCTTATCAACCGGATGTATACAGGTGTCGTCTATCGCGGGCTGCAAAAGAACTCCGCAAGCTGACATATTACGATCAGATTAACGATATCATCGAAGCACTGGCTCATGAATACAGGGATGAAGCTGCCTATCAACAGTTATCCGTCAATATGCTGCTCCAATTATTGCCATTGCTGAATACAGAAAACATTTTCCGTCAATATACCAACAAGCACGCATGGCTCAGGGATAAAATGGAATACGGAAAGAAACAAATCGTTTACCCGATACACAACAACAAGTTTGTGAACTTCTGGCTCGAAATACCTCAAAAGCCGATCAGCGATGATCTGTTCGTACGCTACTTCACCGTACGCTACCAGCTCTACAAGCTCACCAATTACATGGAGCATACACCCGAACTGGAAGAAACGGACTCTTACCTCCAGGCTACGGACTTCGCCCGAGCATGGATGCTGGGATTAATTCCGGCCGAAGAAGTTTACCGGGAAATGATGGGACGTGTCAACTCCCCCAGCCGCGTAGAGGCTATCACAAAAGTATTGAATGACAATTTCCGTTTCAGTAAAGAGAAAGAAAGGTATGCCGATATCAAAGGAATCGACTTCTCTCTGTTCCGTTCACTGGCACAAAAGGTGGTCGACAGGATTCTGGAAATAGAATTGAAACGGGGAGATTCCGAAACGCAGGTAACCAGTCTTGCCGAAGAATTGTCTTATGTCTACGGAGCCAAAACGTTCATCGGCATCCTGCAGGCATTCGGCAAAGATACCTTCATTCGCGACAGCTATAACTGGAACAATACGAAACGCGGAGTATTGAGCAGCCTGCTCCACGCCTGCTATCCACTGCCGACAGACACAAGTGCCCAACTGAAAAAGCTTGCAAAACAGGCTGAAATCAGCAATGAACGACTGGTAGAAGCTGCCATGTTCGCCCCGCAATGGATAGAACTTACCGAGAAGGCGATCAATTGAAGGGACTGACAAGCGCGGCTTATTATTTCCATGCCCATACCAATGAAACCTGCGATGACAAAAAGAAAGCGATTATCGCCCGCTATACCCCGATTGATGTGGAAGACCTCCGGGAAGGCGCATTTGACATTGACTGGTTCAAAGATGCATTCAAGACTATCGGCAAACAACGCTTTGAAGTAGTCTACAATGCCGCCAAATATATTTCATGCAGCAACAGCCATACCCGTGCCCGCAAGTTTGCCGACGCAACCAGCGGCACGGTAAAGGCGGCAGATGTAAAGAAGGAAATCATTGCCAAACGGAACAAGGATTTGTTGATGAGTTACGGACTGATCCCATTGGGACGCAAAGCAGACAAGGAGTTGCTGGAACGTTACCAATACCTGCAAAAGTTCTTGAAAGAAAGCAAGGAATTCGGTGCACAAAGACAGGAAAGCGAAAAGAAAGCCGTCAGCATCGCACTGCAAAACCTTGCACGTAATTCCGGCTACGGAGACGTCACCCGCCTGACATGGAGCATGGAAACGGAGCTGATTAAAGAACTGCTCCCCTTTACCTGACTCCCAAAGAGATAGACGGTGTGGAAGTATACGTGCAAGTCAGCGAAGAAGGCAAGTCAGAGATCAAGCAGATCAAAGCGGGCAAAGAACTCAACAGTATGCCCGCCAAACTGAAAAAACATCCGTATGTAGAAGAACTGAAAGCGGTGCATAAGAAGCTGAAAGACCAGTATACCCTGTTCGCGCATTATGCTGGAGCAAGCAATGGAAGACTGTACCCGTTTTGAAGAAAGCGAGTTGCGCAAGCTGATGCAAAATCCCGTTATATGGCCGTTGCTGAAACATCTGGTCTTTATCTGTAACGGACAAACAGGTTTCTACACTGACGGATTGCTGGTGACGGCAAACGCCGTCTGCCTCCCGTTAAAAGCGAAAGACGAGTTACGCATCGCCCATCCCCACAGACTTGTACGCAAGTGGTGACTGGCACGCCTATCAGAAATTCCTGTTCGACAAAGCAATCCGCCAGCCTTTCAAACAGGTGTTCCGTGAGCTCTACGTTCCCTACTTCCGAAGAGGCGGAAGCAACACAATCCCGCCGCTACGCCGGCAACCAGATTCAACCGCAGAAAACAATTGCCGTACTGAAAGGGCGTCGCTGGGTAGCCGACTACGAAGACGGTTTGCAAAAGATCTATTACAAAGAGAACATCATCGCCACCATTTATGCGATGGCAGATTGGTTCTCGCCTGCCGACATCGAAGCTCCGACGTTAGAATATGTTTGTTTCCACAACCGCAAGGATTATAAGCTGATGAAAATTTCGGAGATTCCTCCTGTCATGTTTCTCGGAAGTGATGAGGGACGTAGACTTGGCAGTAAGTGTAGCCCATGCCGGAAGCGTCGATCCGAAACCAGCCACTCTACCATCGAGATGCGCAGCATGTTAGTGGAACTGACAATGCCGTTGTTCCATTTCAAGAACGTGACGATAAAAGGAAGTTTCTCACATCGAAGGCAAACTGGGTAAGTACAATATCCATCTGGGCAGCGGCGTGATCCATCAGGAAGGCGGCGCGCAAATTGCCGTTCTTCCGGTACATTCGCAAAATCGCGGACGCCTGTTCCTGCCTTTTTGTAGATGAAGATCCGAAGACAGCCGAGATATTGACTAAGATTATCTTCTTTGCAGAAGACGATAAGATAAAAGACCCGAGCATCCTGAACCAAATCAAATAGAAAAGAGATGGCAGAGAATTTAATCATCGGCACAGGAAATAAGGAAGAGAAATACCGGGAGTTACTTCCGCAACTACACGCTCTGGTTAGTACGGAAACGGATCTCATAGCTAACCTTGCCAACGTTGCAGCGGCGCTCAAACAGACTTTCGGTTTCTTTTGGGTAGGCTTTTTACCTTGTGAAAGAGGATGAACTCGTACTGGGTCCGTTTCAGGGTCCCATTGCCTGCACCCGCATCCGCCTCGGCAAAGGAGTTTGCGGCACAGCTTGGAAAGAGGCCCGGACACTGATTGTACCTGACGTAGAACAGTTTCCCGGACACATTGCTTGTAGTTCGGACTCGAAATCGGAAATAGTAGTACCGATCCTCCAACAGAGTGAAGTCATTGGAGTGCTGGATATTGACAGTGATGAACTAGATAGTTTCGACACCATCGACGCACGCTATCTGGAAGAGATTTGTACGTATATTGGATAAGTTGGCGACCGTGCAAACGTCCTGAAAAAACAGAGGCTCTGATTGAGTGAATCAGAGCCTCCGTTTCTATAAATAAGCCTCTGTTCGGATCAAAACAGAGGCTCTATTTTTTTACCAGTCCATATCTTCTATTTCGCGTTCCCGGTACAGCAGAAGTTGTTTGCGAAGCGAACTCATTTCGCGTCTCATATCTTCCATCTTTTCCAGCAAATGATGAATGGCATCGATACCTTCCATATTGATGGAAAGGTCGTAGTACATACGGCTGTACCGCTCCACGTTCGGGAGTTCCGACAAAAGCAGATAATGTTCGCCGCCTTCGGTATGTACGTTAATCAAACCGCCCTCTTCCAACAAGTCGATGAATGAAGGCTCAATATGACATTTGTGACAGTATTCACTGACTATAATTAATTCGTTCTGCATAGTGCTCTTTCATTATTAGTTCATACTCTGTAATTGACGGAACAACTCTTTCTGTTTGTCGGTCAAGTTCGTAGGAATCTTGACAGAATAAGTCACAATCAAGTCACCGGACTGGCCTTCTTTCTTGTAAACCGGAAAACCTTTACCTTTCAGACGGACTTTCGTACCGTTCTGCGTTTCGGGTTTTACTTTCAGTTTCACTTTACCGTCCAGCGTGTCGATCACTTTCTCACCTCCCAATACAGCAGAGTAAAGGTCTACTTCCACATCTACGTACAGGTCGTCGCCCAGGCGTTTGAACACCGGGTCTTCGGCTATCACGAACGTAATGTACAAGTCGCCCGCAGGTCCTCCGTTGACACCTTCGGCTCCGTAGCCCTTCAGTTTGATTACCTGTCCGTCGGCTACACCGGCAGGGATGGTGATACGCACTTGTTTACCATTGACAGTCAATATTTGCTTATGCGTTTGAGCAGCATCACGAAGGAAAGATGAAGTTCGGCATTAAAGTCCTGTCCGCGGAATCCCGCAGAGCCTTGTCCTCTTCCTCCCCGATGTCCGAACATGGATTCGAAGAAATCGGAAAATCCACTGGCATTGCCACCAGAGAATCCCTCTCCATCGGAACTATACCAATAACTTCCGTTACCGTCGGAGAAACCTTGACCTGCACCACCGAATCCGCCGAAACCTCCTGCACCGCCAAAGCCTCCGGCTTGTTGCTGTGCACGTTTCTGCGCTTCGAATTCATCGGCATGTTTCCAATGTTCTCCGTACTCGTCATACTTTTTACGTTTCTCGGGATCACTTAGTACTTCATTGGCTTCATTGATTTCCTGAAACTTATCCTTTGCACTCGGGTCATTAGGATTCAGGTCCGGATGATATTTACGGGCCAATTTACGGAAAGCCTTTTTAATATCATCCTGAGAAGCATTTTTGTCAACTCCGAGAATCTTGTAATAATCTATATAAGCCATGTTTTATGAATTTAATCGTTCATACATCATACGGCAAATAACACGCCAATCCCGCTTTTGGATGCAAAAATTAACAAGGATTAATACCTAATACTTAATACTTGATATTCCTCTTTTCCAGCATCCGGAAGTCTTGCTTCTTCATGCCCAAATCATCCAGCGGACGGGGTTCGTTGTGATCGTTCAGATAAACTCTCGGTTTTAGGACGTAGTGCGAAGCCGTTACAGATTGCGAATCATCCCGGTAAGGAGTTTCTATTCCGGCTAAAGACAACATGGTCGGGAAGAAAGAGCTGCTGGAAGAAATATTCTTATCCTTATTATCCACAGCATTTTTCCAATGTTCGGGATAGGTTTCAAGGTAGTTGTCGGACATCCAGATGAGGAACGGCACGTGAAGTTGATAATAAGAAGGTACGGGAGAAGCGTGGAGGAACAGATGGCGGGAATCGTCGAAAATATCCTCACCATGATCGGAAGTGTAGAGCATGGCGACATCTATCTGCTGCTTTTCCAACATGCGGATTAGGCGTGACAAGAAACCGTCCGTATAACGGATGGAGTTGTCATAGGCATTGATCAGGTTATCCCGGTATTTTCTTTCTGCTTCCATCGGATAATCGGGCGTAAAGAAAGCACTTTCCGACGGGTAACGTTCGCGGTAGTTAAAGTGAGAGCCGTAGGTGTGGAGCACGATGAATTGTTTCGTCGCACCTTTAGCCAGTTCCTGCTCCACCAATTTCAGAAGTTCGTCGTCAGAAGGATTATAGGAGGAACTGACAGAATCTTCTTTTATAAAATCATACGTATCGGCTTCCATTCCGAAGAAGTCGATAAACGAATGGTTGTAACGTTGGTTGGAGAAAAAGGCTGTCCGGAAACCTGCTTCTTTGAAAGCAGTGATGATTCCTTTCTGATGATAGATAGAATCATAGTTGCAGGCAGTAGCGTCCGACATCAACATGGGGACACTTTTATGTGTCGTATTCGACTCTGTCAGTACTTTCGGGAAAGCAATCAGACCCGATTGCCGGGATAAGAGCGGGGTTGTTTCACGTTCGTAACCATACAGTTGCCAGTTCAGGGCACGGGAGGTTTCTCCTACGACCATTACGTATACTTCCCGTTTCTCTTTCGGATGCGTAGGCAGGGCATGGAAAGTAAAGTCCTTCGAAGTACGGTGATAATTCTGCGTCAAGGCGGTTCGTTGGAAGGCTAGACCTACGTTATAGCATACGTTCAGCGGATATAAATCGGACTTCAACTCATATCCCGGGTCCTGCATATATGCTCCGACAAGGCTAAGGAGGGAGATTCCAAAGACTATGGAGGCTCTCTTCCGTTCTCTGCGGATAAATTCTGCTGTGAGTTTCCGCTTGCGTACTATTGAAATGGTTCCCAATATCAAAGCGGGTACGTAGAGTATGATGACAGCAATAATGGCAGGTGTGAGATTATCAAGCAATTCGAGGGCTTCACTCGAATTGGTGGTTACCAGATTCAGAAACATATCTACAGCGATGATGGACTGTCCGAACAGATAAAGCAGCACAATCTGAAAGGCGCCGAAAAACAGGAAGATGAACAAAATCCAGAGCATCTTGCCACAGTTTCTCGACAAAGTCATCAACAGATAATAGCAGCCGAAAGGCAAAAGCACATTACACACCTTTGCCATCAACGGTAAAGGCTCTGTCAAACAGAGCACAAGGTTGGGTACTATCAGGATCAAGAGGAACAGATAAAACAAATGTTCCTGATTTTCCAACCAATTCTTTATGTTTTTAAAAAGCTTCATTGATGTTGAATATAAATCCGGTCTGGCCTTTTCCAAACCCTAAATCCAAACGTACATTTACTCTCTTCTTAAATTCCCAGCGATAGCCGAAACCATAATTGGGAAGGATATGCTTCGGCGTAAAGTCGGAGAAGCGTGGAAATACAGTTCCCGCTCCTGCCCATACAGCCACTCCATTCCGTTTCCAGACGTGCTGCCGGAGTTCTATTTGCGCATCCATTGCCCCCTTGTCCCGATAGCGTCCTTCGTAATAACCACGCATTGAGTAAGAACTTCCGAGGGTTGCCATCAATCCCCACGGAGGATTGCCATAGTTCAGTAAAGTGTGAAACTGCCCTGCAAGGACTCCGCCTTTCCATACCGGATGATAATAGCTGGTTGTGAGTTCCGTACTGCTAAACGCATATTTATTACCGAGAAAAGCCGGACTGAACCTTTGGTCTATCCGCAAGTAATAGCCGTGAGATGCATTTGTCAGGAAATCACGTGAATCGTAAAGGAGAGAAAGCCCCAGGCTGGTATTGGTGGTCCGTGCAGCCATTCCTTCCCATAGTTCCGGTTTATCAAAGTCCCGTCCGTCGATATAATCAAATATGGCCATCGGGCCGATGTAGAAGTTCTTTGCCAGCCGGAACATAAAATCAACTTTCACCTGTGCTTGAAAACGTTTATAATCGCTTTCGTTATCAGAGTTCGCTCCATTGTCATATCCCCGACCCCAATACAGGCTGGGGAAAGAATAGAAATACAGATTGTAATTCAACCGGTATTTATCTTGCGGGAACAGATGGTTTCCACGGATTCCCAACAGATAGAAGCCGACAGTCGACACATCTCCGTAAAGAGAGACATTGGAAGGAGGACGAAGCGAATCAATCCGATCGGTGCGATATAATCCGGCTGCCACCAGTCCGAGTCCGAACTTGGTATCACTGGAATAATGAGGGCCGCCTATCACACTGAAATCAAACTTTTTATTCTTTTTTTCCTTATTGGCGTCATTGAAATAATCAAGAAACTTCTTAAAGAAGCTGCGCTTTGCCGGAATGGAATCTTCCATGGTTACAGATATAGAACCCTCCGGCAGTTCAATTTTTGTAGAATGCAGCTGTGCGCCCAACGGGGTTTGTGTCAACAACAAAAGCGCGAATATGATTAGCCTGTTCTGTCTAGTATTCATAATCATAAGAAGTAGAAAACTTTGCGGACAAAGTTAGTTTCAAACTTCTTATAAAAACAGATATTCAGGCGCTTTTGTTGTTCCGGATTTCCTTTTTAACGTTTTAAAAGTCTTATAAATTCGTCTACATCCTCCTTTGTGGTATCAAAAGAAGTTACCAGACGGATTTCATTCTTCTCTTCGTCCAAAAATAAAAGAAGTAAGACTCCAGCATCCGGTCGATAACCGGGCGGGGCATGGTGAGGAATAACTGGTTACTTTCGGCTCTTTGAGTGAAAGTTACTTCGGGCAGTTTCTTCAATTCAGCGTAAAGTTTGGTAGCCATTGCATTGGCATGGTTGGCATTCTTCAGCCAGAGGTTATCTGTGAGGTATGTCGTAAACTGGCAAGAGAGGTAACGCATCTTCGATGCAAGCTGGGCGGATTGCTTACGGATGAAGCGGGCTTCCGGTTGCAAGTCTTTATTAAATACAATCACGCACTCTCCCATCATCAGTCCGTTTTTCGTTCCGCCAAAACTAAGAATATCGACTCCGCAGTCTACTGTCAGTTCTTTTAAGGAAAGATTCAAAGCGGCACAGGCGTTGGCTATTCTGGCTCCGTCCATGTGTACATACATACCATTCAGATGGGCAAAGTCTGTCAGACGTTTCAATTCTTCGGGAGTATAGATGGTGCCAAGTTCGGTACATTGGGAGATGTAGAGGGCTCTGGGTTGTGAATGGTGCTGATCGCCGAAACCATGCAGATAAGGTTGCATCAATTCCGGGGTAAGTTTACCGTCAGGAGTGGCAATCGGGCGAATCTGACAACCTGTCATTTTCACGGGAGAGCCGCATTCATCTACATAGATATGAGCCGTTTCCGCACAAAAGATGGAATGATACGGACGGGTCATCAGCTGCAATGCTACCACGTTGCTACCCGTTCCGTTAAATACAAACAAGGGGACACAGTTGGGCGTAAAGGTTTCCTTTATCTTCGCTACGGCTTCTTCTGTCCATTTATCATCGCCATATCCTAAAGAATGGTCTATATTAGCCCGGTTCAATGCTTCCATTACCAACGGATGCACACCGGAATTATTGTCGGAGGCAAGACTTCTCATTGTTTCTTACATTTTAATTCGTGATGCAAAGTAACAGAATTATTTCCGGAAATCCATTGAAAGGAAGATACATAAAGCAGAAAAAGGATAAAAAACGAGAATCTCCGAAGTGCTGACTATGCTGTCATTCCTCCGGAGATTCTTCTGTTCTCGTTAAAGCGTCAAACTCTTTTAGCCAATATAAACATTCACACAGAGATATACATAAAGTTCTTCATCGCACTGATCGAACTCTATTTTGCTCTCTCTTGACAACCACCCCAAAGCGGCACCCAGCTCTTTATCTTTCAGCCCGGATTTTCTCTTCAAAAGTCCATAGCTCCACTTCTCATTATTGCTAAGCAGTTGCCAAACCTTACCGGCATTCACACCGATTTCATTTCTGTTCATTTTTCTAGAGTAATTAAGAGGTTTAATACATTAGGTTAAGATTTCGCCTATAAAGATAACAAAAGGATATTGCAATTGTTTATACATCTTTACCAAAAAGTTGTTACAGAATTAATTTTAACATAAAAGTGGTGATGTGTCCCGACACAAAGGCGTTATTAGCATATGTTAAATCAGAATTTTTCTTTGCAGCCATCTGTTATTACATAAAAATCAATCCTAAACCAATTACAGCTATGGCAAAAAAAATAGCAGAACAGTTGATAGATACTCTGGTAAAATCCGGAGTTGAACGCATCTACGCCGTAACAGGCGACAGTCTGAATGAAGTAAACGAAGCAGTCAGAAAAAACGATCAAATAAAATGGATACATGTGCGCCACGAAGAAACAGGGGCGTATGCCGCTGCGGCAGAAGCACAACTGACTGGTCGCCCGGGATGCTGCGCGGGAAGTAGCGGGCCGGGACATGTTCATCTGATTAACGGCTTGTATGACGCACACCGATCCGGCGCACCGGTAATCGCCATCGCCTCTACAATTCCTACCGGAGAGTTCGGTACGGAATATTTTCAGGAGACAAATACCATCAAACTTTTTAACGATTGCAGTTATTATAATGAAGTAGCCACTACTCCCACACAATTTCCACGTATGCTCCAGTCGGCCATACAAACGGCTGTCACCCGCAAAGGGGTGTCCGTTATCGGGCTTCCGGTGACTTGGCAAAGGCTTCTGCCGTTGCTGTCGACTCGTCGGTTATCAACTATCCTGCCCCACCGGAAGTTTGTCCGTCGGAAGAAGATCTGGCTCAATTAGCTGACATGTTAAACAAACATACACGTATCACTCTTTTCTGCGGCATCGGTTGCCGAGGAGCTCACGAGGAAGTGATCGCGCTTTCCGAGAAGCTGAACGCTCCGGCGGTATATACTTTCAAAGGAAAGATGGAGGTGCAATATGAAAATCCGTATGAAGTGGGTATGACCGGATTGCTGGGAATGCCGTCGGGCTATTACAGTATGCATGAAGCCGAAGTGCTTCTCATGCTCGGCACAGACTTTCCTTATTCCGCTTTCCTGCCCGATGACATCAAGATAGCACAGATAGATATCAAACCCGAACGGCTCGGACGCCGTGCCAAGGTGGATATCGGACTTTGCGGTGATGTTAAACTGAGCATCCAAAGTCTATTGCGTATGCTGAATCCGAAGACAGATGATTCGTTCCTGTTGAAACAACTCAAAAGATATGAAGGCGTAAAGAAGGATCTGGCTGCTTACACGGAAGATAAAGGCGATGTAAATAAGATTCATCCCGAATATGTGATGTCCGAAATAGACAAACTAAGTTCGGACGATGCTGTGTTCACAGTAGATACGGGAATGACTTGTGTGTGGGGAGCACGTTATCTGCAAGCGACAGGCAAACGCCACATGCTGGGTTCTTTCAATCATGGTTCTATGGCAAATGCTTTGCCGCAAGCCATCGGTGCCGCACTAGCTTATCCGGATCGCCAGGTAGTGGCGCTTTGCGGAGATGGTGGCTTGTCTATGACTTTAGGAGACTTGGAAACCGTTGTACAATATAAGTTACCAATTAAAATTATCGTATTCAACAACCGTTCATTGGGAATGGTGAAGTTGGAAATGGAAGTGGACGGATTGCCGGACTGGCAGACAAATATGTTGAATCCAGACTTTGCTCAAGTGGCCGAAGCGATGGAAATGGCAGGGTTTAATGTCAGCGATCCGGAAGAGGTGTTGACTACCTTACTTAATGCATTCGAACTGGATGGTCCGGTACTTGTCAATATCATGACTGATCCGAATGCACTGGCCATGCCTCCGAAAATTGAATTCGGACAAATGGTGGGTTTTGCACAGTCGATGTACAAGTTGTTAATCAACGGAGGAATCTGACTGCTATTTTCTTTTTGGGATTTCTGGCAGTTGCCTCGATTATCCCGCGTCTGAAACATCCAGTCTGATAATCGGATGTTTATTCATCTTACTACCCTGACAATAAGTCGCCGGCTCATCAGTTCCTTTTCTGGATGCAATGAATATCACTCTGTACATCGCCGGATGTGCACTGATTGCTTATGGATGCCAGCATTATCCTCTCTTTCACCACACTTATGGGAATCAGTATTCACATCTTGTTATCAAGAGGGTTTATCCTCCCTTTCTCAGTCATTCTGTTTAATATATCTTTCTTCGGAGAAGCCGCCCATGTCTTTTCTTTCGTTTTATCCTGGTAAAATAGCTGCTGTAGTTCCTATCCTTGCACTATTTTCCTGTTCACAAATCTATACGAAAGGATATTTGAATGGATTAAACAGAAACTTACTTTTCCAAATACAAACCTTTCCATTCCGGATTATTCGTTCCTGTATCGTCTCACTAGGGGATTATCAATCAATTATGGAATACCCGCACAAATATTGGTTACTATCTATCTTTATCTGGATGGGTTCTTCTTATTGACTGGCAATATCATGCCGGTAATGGAAGTAGCAGGCCAGTAAAGTCAGATCGGAATATGCATTCTCTGTATCCTTATCTGCCTGCCGACAATGTTCGCCCATATCTGTCGGGTAGTCTCTACTGATACTGATATGTTTTCATTATGGCTACTCTGAAAGCAGAATGTGCCGCCACACTCCTACTCTTTATCTATGCCGTTTCCAAATACTACTATGATTTGAACCTAAGCCTGCTTGTGAAGTCAATCACGCTTTTTCTTCACAGGAATCATATTCATGATCGCTTGGTATTATTTCACTCAAAAAGAACGAAACATGAAAACAGAGTCGGATACTGATTATCACTAACCTGTTACTTTTGTTAGGATATCTCAACTGGTCCATTTACCAGAAAGAACAAACACTGAGAGACGGTCAACTCGTATTGTTTGAACTGGCTCCCGTCGACCCTCGTTCACTTATGCAAGGTGATTACATGAGCCTCCGTTATAGAGAAAGCTACATCCGGACTTACTCGGCGATACACAGAAGTAGCTACATGGATATGCCGTATTAAATATCGACAGTAACCGGGTAGCCCGTATTGTCCGACTTAAGGATGCATTGGAACCTTTGAACGATAACGAACTGATCATCAACTATAAAATTGTAAATGATCGTTTATTTCTTGGTGCCGAATCTTTCTTCTTTGAAGAAGGTCAAGACACCCTTTATCAAAAGGCAAACATACGGAGGCCTGAAAGTGAAACATAGGAGAAAAGTTTACTTGTGGGATTGTATGATAAAAGACTTTCTGCTGATTAAACTGATAGATGAATATCAAAGCCCGGACTTTCTAAGCCCGATGCTGTATTCATAAAACATCTCCTTATCTATAGGGAAAAGGGACTAGCAAAT
>VOFH01003157.1_pt1 | contig 35360 bp, 58 predicted proteins | sample 5384091 | NCBI WGS metagenome assembly VOFH01 (sample SAMN12384727, study PRJNA508395) | human gut metagenome | isolation source: healthy gut G | host: Homo sapiens
TCAGTATGCTTCGTTCAGTTACGTATTGCTGGCATTGATATTCAGTTCCATATCCTTTGTTTTCAAAGGGGTGATACCGATGGCGATTTCCGTACCCCAGTTGCGCATGGAGCCGATATTGGCAAGCAAGGTGTTATAGGTGAAAGGGCACGCTTACGTTGTAAGGTAAAGCATATCCGTGGTTCGGGAGTTGTAATAGTTGGCGGAAGCAACAGGCGGTTGTCAACCGGTATTAAAGGTGTTTCAATTTACTTGTATGTCGACTGTATTCCGAAGATCTCAAAGATGTGATGGCGGAGTTTCCGATGGGGACGACACCGTTCGGCTTGACGAGATTCAGCGTTGTATGAGTCAATCTGCTCTGGTTACCTGCCAGACCGTAACCGATACGGAATTTCAGATTGTCTATCACGGGGAATTGCTTCATAAATTCTTCTTCACTAATCACCCATGCCGCGGACGCAGGGGAAAAGCCCCATTTATGGTTGGCTCGAATTTGGAGGAAGCATCTGTACGGGCGTTCAACGTCAGTACGTGTAGCGGTCGGCGTATGTATAATTGAAGCGTCCCATGAAAGATGCCAGGCGCGGTTGCTCGTAGTAGGAATTAGTACCTTCCCACAAACGGAGCGCTCTGCCTGAAGGTTATTATACCCGAACTTATCGGTGCTGAAATTGCTGACTGTGGTATAATAGCCGGTATAAGTCTCTTTCTGAAGTTCGGCAAGTGCAGGTACGTCAAAGAAATGCTTTTTTCCAGTTTTTCTTATAGGTCAGCATCATGTTTCCCAATAAGGATTCGCGCTTTTTGGTTCCTTTGTATGCCTGACCGTTCGCCCAGACGGAAGTGGGAGGTATTGCGAATTTTCTACGATATTGTAAGTATAAGCTCCGAACAGGCTTAGTTTCAGTCCTTCTATCAGGTTGAAAGTGAGACGGGCGTGCGTACTGATGTGCGAAGTGGCATCATCGTCCTGCACTTCATCCATGCCAATGGTTGGTGCATGAAAGCTGCTGTGACTGAATGAATAGTGGTCTCGTTTTCCATATCAACGGTTACATCGAGGCGGTTCTTCGAGATAAATCCCTGCCATGCACCGTCACCGTAAGTCCAGTCGCCACGGATACCGTCGGTCAAAGTCACATCACCTTGTGCTGCATAAGAGGAGTTGTAAGGAGCGTTATAGATCACTTTCTTTCCCAATGCCAGATGCGTAAGGGGTTGTAAAGATTCCGGCCGACTTCCGATCTCACTCTTCAAATCGAAAGTGTGATAGCCTTTCGCCTGCAAATCCGTTACCGCTTTCAGGGCACGTGCATGGAAGTCCGGCCATGACTTACGTTCCGGAGCCGACCAGGCAACTTCCGCCAATGCCAGCGTACGTGGATATAGCATATATTCCACGTGTTCGGGAGTCGGGACATATTCAGTAAAGAGATTAACTTGCGCACCATACACAAGTTTCGCTTGTTCCGCCGACAATGAAGTAGAAACCGGATTGTAAGAATAGACTTTTTTCAATGGCAAGTATCCACCAATCGCTTCCGGCTGAGAGTACGGAGCGTCCTGATAACTATCCAGATAACAGTAGCCACCCGGCGTCATGATAGCCCGGTGTCCGGAAGTTACAGCTGTAATACCGCCTTCTTCTCCCCGCCATGACATTACAGTCGCGTTAGGAGCCAGTCCTCCTTTCAATATCTCGTCCCAGCCGAGCAGACGTCGACCATGATCGTTCAGGAACTTCTCAATACGATGAATCAGATAACTTTGCAGTTCGTCCACGTGAGAGAGATGTTCGTCTTTCATTCTCTTTTGGCATTTCGGGCAAGTTTTCCACGCTGCCATACCGGCTTCGTCACCTCCTATGTGAATGTATTCGGAAGGGAAAAGCGCCATGACCTCGGTCAGCACATTTTCCAAAAAGGTGAACGTTTCTTCGTTTCCGATACAGAAGTCCGCGTTCTTGTAAGGCTCACCCGCGCAAGAGAGTTGCGGATAAGCTGCCAGCACTTCTTCCGAGTGGGCAGGCATTTCAATCTCCGGAATAATCGTGATGAAATGCTGACGAGCATATTCTACGATTTCGCGAATATCATCCTGTGTATAGTAACCTCCGGAAGCTCCAGGCTCGTCGAAACGGAGGTACTTTACGTCCGCCGTTCCACCACGTCTTCCAATTGGCGTCAGTACGCCAGGCTGCAAATTCTGTAAGCAAAGGATATTTCTTGATTTCAATTCGCCAGCCTGCCGCATCTGTAAGGTGCAGATGCAGGCGGTTGATCTTATAGAATGCCAATGCGTCTATCTGTTTCTTCACAAATTCTTTAGAAAAGAAATGACGGGATACATCCAGCATTAAGCCGCGATAAGCGAAACGAGGACTATCCTGCACTTCAACAGAAGCAATGGAATAGCCTGTTTCCGAAGGCTGAGATAATTGCAACAGTGTCTGGATTCCGTAGAACAATCCCGCTCCCGATGTTGCACGGATAAGGATTCGTTCCGGAGTGACGGACAGGGTATAACTTTCGGGAGAAGGCAACTGTTCGCTCTTTTCGGTTATCAACAGAGAAAGTACGTTCTGCGTATCTTTTTTCTTTCCTTTCTTTAGATGAACCGGTAATGCTTGCAGATAGCTTTCCAGAAGTCGAGCTTCTCCACCTTGAATGTTTGTATAAAGTTTTGTTTTCTCTGAGAGTAAAAAAGAGCCCGTACCCTGCTCTATTTTCAGAGGGACAGGGATTACGGACTGTGCATGAAGAGGATGTGCCGCAAAGCACATCCCCAATACCCATAAGAAAAGACAAACTTTAGTGCATCTATTTCTTATATTCATTAATCTACTGTGATTTCATCTACAAACAAGAAAGCAGGATTTCCTTTGCCTCCATGCCATTCCGGTATTTTACTTTCAGACAAGGCAACCACCTTTACATACTGAGTTTTCACCGGAGTGAATGACAATTTATGTTCGTAGATACCATTCTTATCACTTTGTTCCATAGCAGGGTATTCTTCGGAAGCTACTTTGGTAAAGTTCTTACCGTCTTCTGAAACTTCTACAGAGAATCCTCTTGCATCAAACACCCAGTCTCCCTTCTCTACGCAAGTAGAAATGGCAACGCTCGAAATCTCGGTAGGTTGCTGAAGGTCGATAGTCATATCCATATCGTTTTTATAGAATGCAATCCAACGACCGGTCTTATAGTTGCCATTTCCTTTCAGTCCGTCTACTAGTGTAGATTCACCTTTAAACATATATTGTTTGTTGACCGGTTGATTAGCTACAATCGGCTTCATGCTGGACTTACTGAAATTGATCTTCTCTGAAATCACACGACTGTTTCCGGTAGGACGAATAGCTATAGCCGAGAAGTCTGCATTTTCCTTGATTTTCAGGATACCTTCATAAAGCGGAGAAGCGGCAGTAGGTTCCGTACCGTCCAATGTATAGTGGATAGGGGCATTGTCAATGGTAGACAACGTGATGTCCAGTGTACCGTCTGCCGGGTTCGGCGTATATTCGGCTGTTACGTTAAACACATGTTTTGCATAATTATATCCTTCTGCATCATACCACTTAATCAGTCGTGGAAGACGAGACAAGAAATCTTCGTAGTTCTTCTTATCAGGTGTTGACCACTGGACTTCACACAAAGCAGCCCAACGAGGCAAGACCATATATTGCGCATGAGAGAAAGTAGGAATATATTCAGTCCAGAGATTAGCTTGCACACCCTTAATATATTTTTGTTCTTCCGGAGTAAGGGAAGTCGGCATCGGTTCGTAACTATATACTCTTTCAAGCGGCAGATAACCACCAATTCCGAGAGGTTCGTTTTCCGTATCTTTCGTCTGATAATAGTCGAAATACAAATAGGTATTCGGTGTCATAATCACATCGTGTTTCTGTTTGGCAGCTTCGATACCGCCTCTTTCGCCACGCCATGACATAACTGTTGCATTAGGAGCCAGTCCGCCTTCCAGAATTTCATCCCAACCAATAATCTGACGTCCGTGTTCGTTCAGGAATTTCTCAATGTGATTGATTACGAAACTCTGCAAACGTTCTTCCTTACTATGTTTATCATCCGATTTTAACCCCAATGCCTTGATACGTGCCTGACATTTCGGGCATTTCTCCCAGCGTACTTTCGGGCATTCGTCACCACCTACATGGATATATTCTGACGGGAAGATCTCAATCAATTCAGCATATACGTCTTCGAGGAATTTCAATACCTGATCGTTTCCGGCACAAAGCACATCTTCAGATACACCCCATTGTCTCCAAACTTCATACGGACCGCCAGTACAACCTAATTCGGGATAAGCGGCAAGAGCAGCCTGCATATGTCCCGGAAGGTCAATCTCGGGGATAACCGTGATATAACGTTCGGCAGCATACGCTACTATTTCCTTAGCCTCTTCCTGCGTATAGAAACCACCATAAGGTTTGCCGTCATATTCACCGGAGTTACGTCCGATAACTGTTTCCGTTCTCTTAGAACCTATTTCCGTCAGTTTCGGGTATTTCTTGATTTCCAGACGCCAACCTTGGTCTTCAGTAATATGCCAATGGAAACGATTCATATTATGCAAAGCCATCATATCAATATAAGTCTTCACTTCATCTACAGTAAAGAAATGACGACTCGTATCAAAATGTGCGCCACGATAAGCGAAACGGGGAGCATCCTTTATCTCTACTGCAGGCAAAGCAATCTCCGCACCTATTGCGACAGGCAATGACTTACGCAATGATTGAATTCCGTAAAATACTCCGGCCTCTGTAGGAGCAGTGATTGTAATTCCGTCACCGGTAACTTTCAATTGGTAAGATTCCGGATTTTCGGAGTTCTGTCCCAAGTGCCAGTACAATTGCATTCTCTCCTTCTGTTCCGGCTTCGATAACAAAATCTTTTCCGGTAGCTGTTTTCAAGTAGTCTGCCAGAAATTTCGCGTTACGTTGCATATTCTCATTACCTTCCGGATAGAGAATCTTCACACTACTCTTCAGAATGAAGGGTTTCCCGAGGCTGTTACAATTTCCTGAGGCATGGGAATAATCTGGTAATCAGCTTCTTGCTGAGCCGATTGACAAGAGGCAAAAAGCCCTGCTACCGCCAGACATCCCGTTAATTTTAAGAGTTGTTTCATAAACTAAAAAATTAGGTGTTAAGTTATTAATAGAATTATTTAATTATAGGTCTCACGAATATGCTTCACAGTCAGAGGCAGTTCCTCCCCTTTCTTTATTTGAGGAGAAGTAATGAGAATCGTTTTACGTTCTCCGGGCAGAAGATCGAAAAAAGTTGTCACTAAAACGGGCACCCTGTAATGGTACTTCGATAAAGACGTCTTTTGCCAAAACAGGAGAAAGAAGTGTCAGTTCGCATTCGCCATCTGTCTGCTTCATTTTATAGGAAATAGTCGTTTCGGGCAAAAGCAGGTCTTTGGTCTTTGCAAAGAAATAAACCGTTTCATCTACCACATGTCCGGATTTGTCTTTCAAGGTAAGCAGCATGAAGCAGTGGAGGAGTTCTTCCGAAAGCGGGCGTTTTGTCGAAGACAGTAAGACGTCAAGTTTTGTCCGATATACACATTGAGAGGTATTTGCAGGAACCGACAAAGATTTCAATAGCATCGGTTTACTGATCTTTTTTCCCTCAAAGTCTATGACTTTCATTTCTAATGTCATTTTCTCCAACGTATCAAGGCGATCGGAAAGAAGGTAGACACATAAGCTGTCATTCCGCTGAATAGGGTTGATATGAATAGGAGCAAAAGCACGTTTCGCCTGATAATGCAAAGCTTTCCAGTTACCATAATAGTCGATACTCGACCATGAAACAACGGGCCAGCTATCGTTCAACTGCCAGTATAGAGTACCCATGCAATAAGGACGGTTACGACGGTGAGCTTCCAAGCCATGACGCATTCCCTGGCCTTGCAAAACCAGTCCGACGTATACAAAGTCCTCAAATTTCTCAGGTACGATATAGTCACGTTCCATGTAAGTACGGATCAAAGCATTGCCAATACTACTCTTTTGGTGGGCATTCATCACTTCCGATTCGATTTGATAATCTTCAGGAGCTGCGAATGTAGCAATAGTTTTCATCTCAGGGAAGGATTGGAAACCAAATTCGCTCATGAAACGTGGCAAGTCGGTATCCAATGATTCAAAAGGTTTCTGTCCGTACCAAACACCCCAATTATGGCTATCGCCTATTCCCCATGATTCGGGACGTCCCCAGTTGGCTAGATAAGGGGAGCTATGGATATAAAAGCGGTCAGCATCGAGTTCTTTCACCTTGGCGGGAAGTAGTTCACGGAAGAGTTTGTCGTAACCGGACATCATTTCCTGATAGATTTCCGGAGTGTATTTTTTCTGATACCCCCAATATTTCAAGGCTTCCAATATCTCATTGTTGCCACACCACATAGCCAGCGAAGGGTGGTTGCGAAGACGGCGGATGTTGTAGCAAGCTTCCTCCTCTACCCGCTTCAAGAATGTAGGGTCAGACGGATAAGGGGTACAAGCGAACATAAAGTCCTGCCAAACCAAGATGCCGTTTTCATCCGCCAAATCATAGAAACGATCGTCTTCATACGTTCCTCCACCCCATATACGGACTACATTCATGTTGGCCTCTTTGATATCACGGAACAATGTCTGATAGCGTTCGGTAGTCACAGAGGGCAATAGAGCGTCCTGTGGTATATAGTTGGCACCTTTGGCGAACATCGGAATGCCATTCACTTCAAAATAGAAAGATTCTCCGTCCGCATCTTTCTCGTTCACCAACCGGACGGTACGTAAACCGATACGGTGGGATTGCTCGGCTACCACTTTACCGTCAAAGACAACTTGAGCAGAGAAATCATACAAAGCCGGTTTGCCCCAACCATTCGGCATCCAGCGTACCGGAGACAGGACTTCGGAAGGGATATGGATAGAGTTGAGTCCGGGTTGCAAAGTGACAGAACGGCGAATTACAGTTTCTTCTCCTTTTGCAAATGAATAATTAATCCGTATTTCTGCTTGAATCGATTGAGGAAGTATATTGTTTATTTCCAGTTCATTAGATAGTTCGGCAGAGTGTTCTGTCAGCGACAGTTGCTTGATATGATAATCATTAATGGAAGCGGCGTCATAAAAACGAATTTTTACCGGACGCCAAATACCACTAGTTACCATACGGATTCCCCAATCCCAACCGTAACTGTAAGGAGCTTTACGGGAGAACACACTCAGATGTTTCTCATGGTGGTCATTATCCGCCGGATAGTTGAATCCGTTGGAGGCATATTGAGGAAGAGTTTGCCGGATAGGTGAATGGAAATATATATGGAGTAAGTTTTCCCCTAGACGAAGTTGTGGCTTTACAGGTAACGAATAACCGACAAACATATTATCGGACTTTAACAGTAAGGAACCGTTGAGATAAACATCTGCATAGGTATCAAGACCTTCAAAGATGAGCTGGGCATCATCCCGCCCAATTGTTCCATTGTAACGGTAAAAGAAGTGCGGTATTCCCAATCTTCGTTTTCCACCCATTGAATCTTCTGTTCATTCATTCCATAAAAAGGAGAAGGAAGTAATTTGTGGTGAATAAGGTCCTGATGTACTGTACCGGGCACTTCTGCCGTTCGCCATAGTTCTGTTCCTGCTTGAGAAAATTCCCAGCCTGTGTGTAGAAGTACAACTTCTGAATTGTCATTACTCTGTGATAAATAACAAGGTTCGTAAGGATGACGTTGCTGCTTATTAACAGCCTTTTTCACATTAAGAGCAGCGCGACCGCGCACCCAATCCTGAATAAAGTCATTTTGAGTCCAGTTACGTAATATAGCAGGGAACTTATACTCCAATGTACTGCGATCAACCCATGCTTCAGTAGGCGAACCACCAATCGCATTACAAATCAATCCTACAGGCACTTTCAGGCTATCCTGCAGCATTTTGCCAAAATAATAGGCCACAGCCGAGAAAAAGAACCTGCTGTTGCAGGTGAACAAACCGTCCATTCCGTATCTTTATAATACTGCAAATGATTCAACGAATCCAACCCGCTAACACATTTTGATATTGAAAGGTCTGTCTCATCCGTGGAGATCTTTAAGGTATAAGGACCACCCGCCTTTAAAGGAGGCAACGTTACCGACCATTTTCCATTCAGACCTGCTTTTGTTTTCATTTGCCGGTCGGCTATGCTTACAGTTACCCGGTCCCCGGCATTGGCAATTCTTGAACCGTCAGCGGAACATCCCGTTGCAATACCATATTGTCTGTATAAAGCAACGACATTTTTCAGTCCGCCATAATCTCCGGTAATGGCGGAATATACGGTCTGAGCCATAATAAACGCTCCTTCGGAATCAGGGTGTACGGCGTCCGTCAATATGAAAGGGTATGGATACAACGGCTCATGAAAGTCGATCAACTGTACTCCGGTATAGCGTGCCACATTCTCAATAGCCAATTGTATTTCTCCATGCCAGTCACGTGTCCCTGACAGGAAACGAGGATGCCGATCGGCAATAGGCGTAAGTCTGGCAATCATAATCCGGACTTTAAATTAGCCGCCCGAAAAAGAATCGATCAATTCAATGTAATCTTTCACAAAGAAATCACGATAATCGGGCCAATCACGGGGATCTGTATCATTGATGCCCAAATGAATAACCACAATATCTCCGCCAAAGTCGATCGCTCTGCGATACTCATCTTGCTGCATATAAGGCCGGTGCCCTTTATTCAACAGGTAGCACCCGATTTGCCGAAGTTTTCGACTTGATAAGACTCTCCCAACATCTTCTGTAATTGCGCCGGATACGATTGCGTAGTCCGGTCGGGCAATCCATAACCATAGGTGATACTATTCCCGATGCAGGCAACTTTGATACGATGTTGTTGCGCATTAGCTGATGCAATAAACAAGGCTGGACAACAACAATCAATAATACATTTTCATCATATAAAGTCTATTACATTTTCTTTTCCGGAGAATAGATCAGTCCTTCTACGGCCTTATCGCCGTCAGGAGTAACAAATACTGCAGTAAACATCCATTTAACCAATCGAACTTCATTCGTTGAGAATTTGCCGACAGGCAGTTTCAGCAATACCTTATTCCAGCCTTTATGCAAATGAACCCGTAGTGGCGGACGTGCCACACAATTCTCATTACCTAAGGCTGTTTCCGAGCTTTTCACGCGATGAGTAGCAGACCATATCGGAGGCAGTATTTCCTGATCATTAATCCAAATACGGCTTTCTTTATAATCCCACTTTCCCGGTAATGGCGGCAGGTCATTCTCAGAACGTCCATAATTCTGAAATTCAGCCCATAAGCCGACTTCCTGTGCTTTAGAAGAATAGACATACGTGTAGGCATAAGCAGTATGATTCTCCTGCGGGTCTTTGTAAAAAAGCCGGCACAATCTTCCCCCATACGTGCCGAAGATAGATACCGGCTCCTATGGCAGGACGCACTCCATATTGCTTCCCTTCATAGGTATATGAATCTTTCAGCTCTTCTTCCGGTGGAAAAACTTTAGTCAGATCCCCTCATTCGGAAAAGCATCTGTAATGTTCCATTTTACATGAGTCTGTTTGACATAGGCAAATGGATACCCTTTAAACAGATGTTCTTTATACCATAACATACGACTTTCGAAATCCTCAAAATTACGAAAGACCTCAGAGTTTTTCATCTACAGGAAGAATTGTTCCCTGCTTATCGAAATATTCAGTTCCTCCTCCCCGCCATGAACGCTCTGCGATAGCCAGCATATTCGGATAAAAGTTATTTTCAGAACTATATTCCACTCTTTGTCGATTAAACGATCATTCAGATACCCATAATGACTCCGGCAAGATCATCACTTCCCATATCTGCATTATAAATCCGACTATTATATAGAGCAATTATATCACCGAACGTATCAAAATGATTCAAATAATGGAAACGGGAGTCAATAGCGGGAATACCTTGTTGGGCTTTGCCACGATAACTCCAAAGCTGCATCATATCGATCTCACCGTCTTATACTTCCATCCGGGATTAGGAAATCACTTTTTTTCCCTTTGTCACGGATATAAGCCACCATTTCGGGCACAAACTGCGGATTAGTAAAATGCACTTCGTCTGTTCCAATATGGAGATATGGAACATCAAACGTTTCACAAATCTCATCCAGCAGGAGTTTCAGGATTTTCATTCCTTCCGGACTTTGCATATCATGACGGAAAGTACGGATAAATGCCCGCACTATGTCCGGGCATATCAATCTCCGGAATCAACAGTACCTGATGAGCTTTACAGAACTTGGTCAACTCTCTCGCTTCCTCCAACGTGTAATATTTACCCGCCATACGAGTCATATTCGCACTATCATTCAACATCGGAAAGATTTTACTTTCAGACGCCATGCCTGATTTTCCGTCAAGTGCCAATGAAAGGTATTGATTTTAAATCGGGATAATATGGCTATCTCACGTTTCAACTCCTCCAAAGACAAGTAGCTACGCCCTACATCCTGCATGAAACCCCGAATCCTGAAAGCCGGCCAATCAGTGATAGTACCACATTGCAGCCGGATTTTCTTTCCCTTTTCTTCTTTTAGCTGATATAGCGTTTGCATCGCCCAATATACTCCACGCTCTGCTACAGCCTCCACAGTAATTGCCTTTGGAGTAATAGTCAGACGATAAGCCTCTTCCTGATTGACAGGTACATTGTCAATCGCGTCAACCAATTTTATATTGATAGAGGATACCGACTGATCAGTCAGAGTACCTCCCATCGCCGTCACAAACTGCTTCCATTCCTGCGAAAGCACAGGAGTGGAAAGCTGCATTTTCCCCACGACAAAATATCCTTTTGCAAGCACACATTGCTGAGGTTGGGGAAGCAGACGCAAATGATCTGCTCCCAAATATATATAAGGTATGGAATAAAAAATGCAATCCCCAAAAAGATTCGAAGACTTTTCATCGAATCAAATCTTTCAGTTTTTACTGCTTGAAATGTCATGTGCTGCACTACTCTCATACAAGATACCAATCGTTTCCCGATCAATCATTGTCAGACAGCTATATCCCCAGCCTTCTCCTTCATCCAGCATTAACTGATGTTCGGGAAGCCAGGTCAGCCCATCGTCCAGGCTAGCTTTAATAGTTATATGATTGCGTCCTCTGGTCGTATTCGGATTCGAGAACAAAAAAGGATATCTTTATCAAGTACATTATCTTTAGCTTCCACATGGATCAAACTGGCCATACATACAGGTTCCTGCAAGGCTTTCCGGGAGGAAGGATGTTCTGTCCATGTCTTGCCCAGATCTTTTGTAATTGCCACAGCACGGCTTCCTCCACGGTTATCCCGCATATTCAGCATCAGCACTCCGGGCTCTATTTCTACTACTTGCGCTTCTGTTGTATTGGTGCGTGCCATATTGTGCATTTTCCATGTGTTTCCCCGGTCTTTACTATACATGATTCCTGCATTCGGAACACGGGTAGAGTCTATAAATTGCGTTGGAAATACCAATGTGCCATCACTCATCGTTATTCCACGTCCGGGACCTTGAAGCAGGAAATACCAAGAAGGGTCTTTTACTTGTTCGGTTATATTAATCGGTTTCGACCAGGTTTTACCGTCATCCGTACTTTTTGCCATCACCAGTTGTGCTGTTTGATATAGATCCATTCCCGGATGGGAGCTCCACCAGGCACGTTGATTACCCATACCATGCGTCCATGCGGCAACCACCCATACGGTATTCGTTTGAGTATCTACTAAAATAGAGGGATCTCCTACCCCATTCTGTGCAGCTGGCAAACCATCGTATTCACCGAACGAAAGAGGAAGGCGCATCTTTTCCCATGTTTTACCGCCATCCGTGCTTCGGCTCAAACCCACATCTACATATTCCTGTAAATCGACACTACTATTATATCGGACATCATATACGCCAAGCAGCGTTCCTTTATTTGAAGTTACCAATCCGGGAATACGGAAAGAAGCCGAACCGTCATCACCGGCATGGCGGACGCCCACTGCCATTCGATGAATGATGTCTTTCGGCGACCGTTCTTCACAAATGGCTTCTTTACCATCTAGCTTCACTGATTGAAGTTCGGAACTTATTTTAGTGAAAGAGAAGTCTCCGGCTTCATCTGCAAGCTGATCCAAAAGAAATTAATCCCCGGGAACAACTTATAATGACTCTTCAAAACTACTTTTTGCAGAAGGCTGCAAGACTTCCGCACATTTTATCGAATAAGATGGTATTGCTGCCAATGTATTCCCCGGACGGTGACTGGATATATAGTCAACAGGTGCAAACCTCTTCTTTCCTTTATCTTGTAAAGCTTCCGTACCGCCATAATAGAGTTTGACTGCCTGTACATCCGACAGATTGACACTCTTTCCAAAATCCAAAACGATCTCATCCATCATCCGGCTTTCTTTTGCATCTAAACGAAAGTAGAACAATACGTTATCCTGCCGCTCAATTAAAATAGGAATTTGCGTCTGATGTACAAAAACGGTGTCTGAAGCTTTCACAAAGATAGAGCACCCTAACAAAGAGAACAAGGGTAAGTAAATAATGATTTCTTTTTCATAAATGGGGGTATTAGTTAGTTTAACGAAAGCAAAGATAAGATTTTCTCAGCATATATTTAACAGTCAAAGCGACAAACTTGCGTTTTTTACCAAGTTCTCGTAGGACTAGTCAACACTCTGACCACCGTTCTTGCTCTTGTGATCATCGACAGGGTCGGCCGCAAGCAACTGGTCTATTACGGAGTTTCGGGGATGGTTGTCTCCCTCCTGCTAATCGGCATTTACTTCCTCTTCGGTGATTCCTGGGGAGTCTCCAGCCTCTTCCTGCTCGTTTTCTTCCTGTTCTATGTATTCTGCTGTGCCGTCTCCATCTGTGCCGTGGTGTTCGTGCTCCTTTCGGAGATGTACCCCACCAAGGTGCGCGGACTGGCGATGTCCATTGCAGGATTCGCCCTGTGGATAGGAACGTACCTGATCGGACAGTTAACCCCCTGGATGCTCCAGAACCTCACCCCCGCCGGAACATTCTTCCTGTTCGCAGTCATGTGCGTGCCGTATATGCTCATCGTATGGAAACTCGTGCCGGAGACTACAGGAAAGTCACTGGAAGAGATCGAAAGATACTGGACCCGGTCGGAACAGTAGAAGAAAGAGACCTTAATAACAGTAAACTAACAACAACTGAGAAGTATAGAGAAGCCGCAGGCGGTTTTCTGCATGGCCATTCAAGAAACGTTTCCCGCCTTCGGTGTACCCTATACCTATCTATAATAAAAAACAATATTATGGATTTTAAGAAACTAGCGAATCAGTACCGGGATGAATTGTTGGACAATGTCCTTCCATTCTGGCTCGAGCACTCCCAAGATCTTGAGTTTGGCGGTTATTTCAGCTGCCTGGACCGTGAAGGGAAGGTTTTCGATACAGATAAGTTCATCTGGTTGCAGGGACGTGAGGTATGGATGTTCTCCATGCTTTACAACAAAGTGGAAAAACGGCAGGAATGGCTGGATTGTGCCGTTCAGGGTGGTGAATTCTTAAAAAAATACGGACATAACGGGAATTATAACTGGTACTTTTCACTCGACCGTTCGGGTAGACCACTGGTAGAACCATACAATATTTTCTCATATACTTTCGCCACCATGGCCTTCGGACAGCTGAGTCTAGCAACTGGTAATCAAGAGTATGCGGACATAGCAAAGAAGACTTTCGATATCATCTTGTCAAAAGTAAGCAACCCGAAAGGCAAGTGGAATAAGCTGCATCCTGAAACTCGTAATCTGAAGAACTTCGCTCTCCCGATGATCCTCTGTAATCTGGCTTTGGAGATCGAACATCTCTTGGATCCCGGTTATCTGGAACAGACAATGGAAACCTGCATCCATGAAGTGATGGATGTCTTTTATCGTCGGAGCTGGGTGGTATCATTGTTGAGAATGTCGATGTGGATGGTAATCTGGTGGATTGTTTCGAAGGCCGCCAAGTGACTCCCGGTCATGCTATTGAAGCGATGTGGTTTATCATGGATCTGGGCAAAAGCCTGAACCGACCGGAGCTCATACAACAAGCAATGTTAACCACCTTAACAATGCTTGATTACGGTTGGGACAAGCAATGTGGACGGCATCTATTACTTCATGGACCGCAAAGGTTGTCCTCCCCAGCAGTTGGAATGGGATCAGAAATTATGGTGGGTGCACATTGAAACCCTGATATCCCTGCTGAAAGGCTATCAGTTGACCGGAGACGGGAAATGTCTGGAATGGTTTGAGAAAGTGCATGACTACACGTGGACACACTTCAAAGATACGGAATATCCGGAATGGTTCGGTTATCTGAATCGGCAGGGAGAAGTATTGCTGCCACTCAAAGGCGGGAAATGGAAAGGATGTTTCCATGTACCAAGAGGATTATTTCAATGCTGGAAAGTACTGGAAAATTTATAAACCCTTATTTAAATAGAACGATATGGACGGACGACGTAATTTTCTAAAAACCGCATTTGCCACATGTTCATTGCTAGCAGGCAGCAAACTTCTGACGGCATGCACTCCCATCAAAAAGGGCAGCATCTGAAGAAGAAGAAACATTTGAGACATTTGCCACTCCCAATGCCTTGAAAGGGATGCCTATCAAAGCTACTTTTCTGGACGAAATCAGTTGGGATATTCCGCACCAGAATTGGGGTACAAAAGAATGGGATAAGGATTTTAAAGCTATGAAAAGATGGGAATCAATACCGTAGTGTTGATTCGTGCTGGTCTTGGTAAATGGATTGCTTCTCCTTTTCAATGCCTGTTGGGAAAGAAGATGTGTATTATCCGCCTGTAGACTTGGTCGAGATGTTTCTGACACTGGCCGATAAATACGACATGGCTTTCTATTTTGGTATGTACGATTCGGGAAGTACTGGCAGGAAGGATTATTTCAGAAAGAAATAGATTTGAATATGGCTCTGATTGACGAAGTCTGGAAAAAATATGGTCATCATAAATCTTTCCAGGGCTGGTATTTGTCACAGGAAATCAGCCGCCGGACGAAAAACATGTCTAAGATTTATGCGGAAGTCGGAAAGCACGCCAAGAGTGTCTCTGGCAATCTGACGACTTTTAGTTTCTCCATACATACATGGAGTAAAGACAGACCAGGTAATGGCGGGTGACAAAGCCTTGTCAGTGAAAGAACACGAAGAAGAATGGGACGAAATATTGGATAATGTAAAGGGAGCAGTCGATATCATGGCATTTCAGGATGGTCAGGTAGACTATCATGAATTATATGATTATCTGGTTATTAACAAAAAACTGGCTGATAAATACAATATGAAATGCTGGACTAATATCGAATCTTTTGACCGGGACATGCCTATTCGTTTCCTACCCATTAAATGGGAAAAGCTATTGTTGAAACTGACGCTGCGCGAAGAGCGGAATGGAAAATGCAATCACGTTTGAGTTTTTCATTTCATGAGCCCTAATTCGGCTTATCTGCAGGCCGGACACTTATACGAACGATATTGTGAACACTTTATTCTATAAACCTATCTAATATTGTAATGCAATGAAAAAAGAATCAAATGGAATCCGAGGTTTATTACCTCATTATTTATTGCGTTCATGTGCACACTCAACTGTATGGCACAAAACGTAATAAAGGGATCAGTCAATGATGGTAGTGGCGAACCATTACCTGGGAGTATCTGTAGCTGTAAAAGGTACAACCAGCGGTACTATCACAGACTTGGATGGAAAGTTCAGTATCAATGCCCGAAATAATGATGTATTGATATTCTCTTATGTTGGCATGAATACACAGGACATCAAGGTAAAACAACCAGCGTTTCATCTCAGTAACTATGAAAGACGACGTTGCTTCACTGGATGAAGTAGTTGTTGTGGGATACGGTACTCAAAAACGTGGAAGCATCACTGCAGCAATTTCTACCGTATCGGACAAAGAATTGCTGAAAGCTCCGACGATGAGTATCAGTAACGTAGTTGGCGCACGTATTGCCGGAGTGGCAGCCGTTCAGTCCAGTGGTCAGCCGGGGTCTGACAATGCAACATTGACCATGCGCGGACAAACGGGTATAGTATACGTAATCGATGGAATCCGCCGTACATCAGCCGACTTCAACGGACTGGACCTAACGAAATAGAATCGGTATCTATTCTGAAAGACGCTTCGGCTGTAGCCGTTTACGGTTTGGATGCCAATGGTGTTTTCATCGTTACCACGAAACAGGGTAAGGCAGAAAAATGTCTATCACTTATACAGGTTCTGTCGGTTTCAGCCAGAATGCGGAACAACAGGACTGGCTGGATGGACCTGGTTATGCTTATTGGTATAATAAAGCACGCGAACTGCAAGGAGACTCTCAGGTATTTACAGCAGAGATGGTGCAGAAGATGAGAGACGGAGTTGATGGTTGGGGAAACACAAACTGGTATGATAAGGTATATGGTACCGGCACCCGTACACACCATAACATTTCAGCAACCGGAGGTAGTGACAGAGTGCGATTCTTTGCATCTATCGGTTATCTGAATGAAGATGGTAACATAGATAACTATGGTTACAACCGTTTGAATCTTCGTTCCAATATTGATGCAAAAGTTAACCAAGAGCCTCACTTTCACCTTAGGAGTATCCGGTCGTATTGAGAAAAGAGATTCGCCGCGCTATTCTGCCGATCCGAATGCCTGGCATAATGTGCCGCAACAAGTGATTCGTGCCCTGCCTTATGTGCCTGACACTTACGAATATGAAGGAAAAACATATAATGTATCCACTCCGACGGCTTCCTCTCCGGTGGCTCCGCTGGCATCTATCAATGAATCCGGATACAGCAAATCCAACTATTCTATATTCAGTCAATTTCAGTCTGAAATATGACGCACCTTGGCTGAAAGGATTAAGTTTAAATTTCAAGGGGGCTTATGACCTAACATATAATTTCAGCAAGATTCTCAGCAATCCCTATGAAGTAATGATCATGAATCTTCCGACTATTGAAAGCACCTCATTAACTTATTATAAAGGCACTGATGCATCGGGCAATTCAATCAGTCTGAGTGAATCTGCTTCCCGGGGATATACATTTACCACACAGTCAAGTGTGACGTATGACAATAAGTTCGGGAAACATACTGTAGGAGCTATGTTCCTGGCAGAAACCCGTGAAAACAAAAAGTAATGCATTAAGTGCCACCGGTTATGGGCTGGACTTTATTCAATTGGATGAACTCAATCAGATCACGAATAAGACAGGAAACGGGCAGAAAAATTCCCATCTATCGGAGGATATAGCGGACATACCAGAGTAGCTGGTTTCGTAGGTCGTGTGAACTATAATTATGATGATAAGTATTATTTGGAAGCTTCTCTTCGTCACGATGGTAGTTATCTGTTTGGAGGTATGAATAAACGTTGGGTAACATTGCCCGGTGTTTCTGCAGGTTGGAGACTCAACAATGAAAGTTGGTTCAATGCTCCCTGGGTCAATAATCTGAAACTGAGAGCCGGTATTGGTAAAACAGCCACCAGCGGCGTAAGTGCCTTCCAATGGAGAAATACAATGGGAATCAGCAAAAAAATGCAGTTGTTATTGGCGGCAGCAGTCAGACCATGATGTATGCTTCCGTATTAGGTAATCCCAACTTGTCATGGGCACAGTGCCTGAACTATAATGTCGGTGTCGACGCAACGATGTGGAATGGTTTGTTAGGAGTTGAATTTGACGTATTCTATAAATACGAGTATGATAAACTGGCCACTGTGACCGGAGCATACGCACCTTCAAGAGGTGGATATTATTTCAGTTCTGCCAATGTGAACAAGACTGATTATAAAGGTTTCGACGTTACTTTGACTCATTATAACCATATCAACAAGTTTAATTATGGTGCCAAGTTGATCTGGTCATATGCATACGGTCGTTGGCTGAAGTATGTAGGCGACTCAGACAATGCTCCTGAATATCAGCGTTTGACAGGAAAGCAAATCGGTTCTAAATATGGTTTTATCGCAAATGGTCTGTTTTCAGAGCGAGGAAGAGATAGCAAATTCAGCAACAGTTAAAAAGGCTATAAGGCATTGCCGGGATACATTAAGTATGTAGACAGAAATGGTGATGGTATTATTACAGCAGCACAAGACCAAGGCTATGTAGGCAAAAGTGCTACTCGAAGCATACCGGTTCTTTGAATTTATTCGGTAATTGGAAAGGATTTGACTTTGACTTATTATTCTCTTGGGGATTGGGCAATGTAGTTGCACTGACAGGGCAATATACAGCTAGTGGTTCTGAAGGTACACAAGATAATACCTCATTTACGAAGCCTTTCTATCATGGTGGAAACTCACCGACTTTCCTGGTAGAGAACTCATGGACACCTGATCACACGAACGCTGAATTTCCACGTTTAAATCACAGGTCCGAGTAACAACAATGGGTACTCTTCAACTTTCTGGTACAGGAATGGTAACTATATGCGTTTGAAGACTGCACAGATAGGTTACAACTTCCCGAAAAAGTGGCTGAATCCGGCAGGTATAGAAGGACTAAGACTTTATGTAGAAGGATATAACCTATTGACCTTCAGTGGACTTACCAAATACAATATCGACCCGGAATCACCGGCGGTGAACAATGGTTATTATCCGCAGCAGAGAACATATACGCTAGGTGTAAAACTAACATTCTAAAAAACGGAAGCATATGAAAAAAATATTATTAAATATATCATTAGCACTGGCACTAGGCTTTAGTATAAGTTCGTGCAATGACTGGCTGGACGGTGTGGAGCAAACCTCGACCGTTAGTGATGAAATTGTTTGGCAAGATGAAGCATACGTGGATAAATACGTCAATGCATTCTATACATATCTAAACAAATACGGACAATTTGGGGAGGCTCAGTTCTCAGGAAGTTTGACAGAGAGTTTGACTGAGACATTCAAATACGGTTCAGTAGCTTTGGGAGACAGAGCCGGACATCCGAACAATTACGTTACCAATCCGGATGTTATCAGTCCGGACGGATGCCGTTACAACATCTGGGATAAGGATTTGGCTTATGGCAATATCCGTCAGATGAATCAGTTTCTGGTTATGCAGAAGAAATACTCTACATTCCCGGATGATAAGAATCTGAAATGGGAAGCTCAGGTACGCTTCTTCCGTGCTTATGTTTATTTTCAGTTAGCCAAACGACATGGTGGAGTCATTCTGTATGACGATCTTCCTACCTCTAACGACAAAGCACGCAGCACGGCAGCGGAAACATGGCAATTCATTGCAGATGACCTGGATTTTGCGGCAACCAATCTTCCTAAAGAATGGGATGCAGCCAACAAAGGACAGTGACAAAGGTGCGGCTTACGCATTGAAATCACGTGCTATGCTATATGCTGAGCGTTGGCAGGATGCTTATGACGCAGCTGATGAAGTAGAAAAGTTACAGTTGTATGATTTGGTGGACAACTATGCAGATGCTTGGAAAGGCAATAATAAAGAAGCTATTTTGGAGTTTGACTACAATAAAGACAGTGGCCCGAACCATACCTTCGACCAGTATTACGTTCCGCAATGTGACGGCTACGACTTTGGTGCGCTGGGTACTCCGACACAGGAAATGGTAGAATCTTATGAAGATAAAAACGGAAACAAAGTAGACTGGTCCGAATGGCACGGCACTACCACCAAAGAACCTCCTTATGATCAGTTGGAACCTCGTTTTGCGGCTACTATTATTTATCGTGGCTGTACGTGGAAAGGCAAGTGATGGATTGTAGCGTAGGTGGAACAAACGGTGCTTTCATGGCTTATCGTGAACAGTCATACTCCTATGGTAAAACAACAACCGGTTACTTCCTGCGTAAACTGTTGGATGAGAAACTGATTGACGTCAAAGGAACCAAAAGTTCTCAGGCATGGGTAGAAATCCGATTTGCCGAAGTTCTGTTGAATAAGGCTGAGGCAGCATACAGACTTAACAAAACCAGTGAGGCACAGTCTTTAATGAACCGTGTCCGCGGACGTCAGGGGTAAATCTGCCGGGCAAGTCTTCCAGTGGTGAAACATGGTTCAATGATTATCGCAACGAACGTAAAGATTGAACTTGCATACGAAGGACATCTGTTCTGGGATATGCACCGTTGGAAACTGGCACACATTGAGTATAACAACTATCGCTGCCACGGTCTCAAGATTACGAACGGTACGTACGAATACATTGATTGCGACGGACAAGATCGTAAGTTCCCACAGAAGTTATACGTTTTACCGGTACCGACTTCTGAAATAAAGAATAATGCGTTAATTGAGCAATATGATGAATGGAAATAACTAAAAGCTTAATACAATGAAAAATAAAATATTATCAATTATTTCAGTCATTGCGTTTCTAATGGGTATAAGCGCATGCCATAGCCCGGAAGAATTCAATCCGACTGTTGAAAGGAACATAATCAATAACTTGACAGCATCCTTCCCGGATGATGACAGTGATGACAATAGTTTCACCAGTGAGATAGATTATACAAACCATGTGATTACCGTTGTATTTCCATATAACTATCCCAAACTTTCGGACAATGTCCTGCAACTGTCTGATCTGAAAAAATGCGTGTGATTGCTGATCTGGACAATAATGTATATGTGTATCCTACATTATTATTTATGGATATGACGCAGGAAAACTTTATAACAGTGAAAGACCAGACCGGCGCAAGCACCGAATATAAAGTTGTGGCAGAAATTCGTAAAAGTAATGAGTGCGCAATTACAAAATTCAATATTACGAGTCTGGGATTATCAGGCATTATCAACGAAAGTACCAAAACTATTTCTCTGATTAGCCTGGAAAGTATAGGTGAAGTATTAGCAGATATATCGATCTCTCACGGAGCAACGATCTCACCTGATCCAAGAACAGTCGCATTAAATTACGACCAAGACCAGAAAAATTACTGTGACCGCACAAAACGGCTTGACAACTAAGTCTACGTATACTGTCAAGAAAGAAATCCCAGAAAAGATTGCTGCCGGCTTACGCGCAAACAGTGCTAAACTTATTTGGGGCTAAGAAACTTACAGACATAGGTATTTCAAGTTCTGATATGACAACTGGTATTGCTGTAACAAATGATTATGTAGTTATTAATGAACGCGCCAAAAATCCTATATACCTGAACGCCAAGAATGGAGAAAAGCAGGGACAATGAATATTAGTTTTGCAGGTAGTCTGACAAACTTCTATACAACATCAGACAAGGACGGTAATATCCTGTTCACGAATCTGACTCCAAATGCTGGACCAGCCTTTACCGTATGGAAAGCCTCGGGAGTAGACCAAGCACCGGAAAAATACATAGAATTTACTACTTCACTGGCTATGGGTAGAAAAACTGTCAGTATCTGGCAGCCTGAACAATAATGCTATTATAACCGCTCCTATCTATGCTACTTCAGGACAGTTTGCCCGTTGGCAGGTAGAAAATGGTGTACTTAAATCACAGACGCCGGATATTATTACAGCACAAGGAATAGGTGCCTGGGGTACAAATGCCGATGTCATTTACTCCGATCCGACAGACCTGACCAGTGATTATTTTACTACATTCTACGCCGAACCACGCAACCTATGCTGGATGGATGGAAAAACCAATTCAATCAAGAACAAGGGAGTGGCACTTGATGGAAACTACGTACCAAATGCAGTTGATCATGCTGTATTTAATAAGGTGGAATATGTAGCTTCAAATCTGGTAAATCCATGGAGTTGGGGAACTGCCGACAATATATACCTGTTTGATCTTTCATCAGGTTCATTAGGAACTCAGGCTATTGACTTCGGAAGTACCGGTCTGGGAATCAATGGAAACTATGGGTCTAAGATTCTTGGAAACACAAACGGTAATTATTGGGGTGATGTAGTATTGAAAGTTTCAGATGACGGTTATTATATGTACATCTACTTCATGTTCTGCAATGGATATGTAGGTTGTGTACAGTGCGACTGTATCGACATGTAAATACCATCTTTATGCAAGCCTGTACCTCTTTTCAGGTACAGGCTTCTTACTAACTATTAAGTCGTATAAATGAATATTAAGAAAAATATAATAAAAACATTTATGGGGAATAGCTGCCTGCTTGTGCATGGCATGTGGCGGCAACGACTCAAAAGATTATTGGGGAGACACCAGCGGAGGAGAAGACGAAGAACCGACAGAGAATCCTAATGCTTCAAACCCCGTTTATATCTGGATTGATGCAGTTGCCAACTTCCCCGATTTCGCTAATAGTAAAGAAAAATATAGCCCGTGATCTGGCATTAGCCAAAGATGCCGGTTTCAGATATTGTAGTAGACGTACGTCCAACTACCGGCGATGTTCTATTTAAAACAAATCTTGTAGATCAAGTCAAATTTATGTATGCCTGGATCGGAAGCAACTATACTAAAGTAGAAAGAACGGCAACATGGGACTATCTGCAAGCCTTCGTTGACAAAGCACGCAAACAGGGGCTTCGTATTCATGCTGCCATCAATACTTTTTGTCGGTGGAAATCAGATTGACGGAGGCACAGGACTATTGTATAGAGACCAGTCTAAAAGGCAGAGTGGGCAACACAGATGAACATGCAGGTAGGGATTACAAGCGTAATGAATACCAGTGAAAGTACCAAATTCTTTAATCCCGCCCATCCGGAAGTACAAACGTTCCTTTGTGACTTGCTGAAGGATCTTGCAGGTTATGATCTGGACGGTATATTCTTAGACCGTGGACGTTTCCCTCAATCTACAAACTGACTTTTCCGAAGAATCCCGTAAACAGTTTGAAGAATATGGGAGGCATCAGAATTCAAAACTACCCGAACGACATCCTGGCACCGGGTGCTTCCAGTCTTCCTGCCACCTATCCTAAATATCTGACTAAGTGGTTGGAATTCCGTGCAAAAGTGATTTATGACTTTATGCAGAAAGCACGCACTGCTGTAAAAGGAGTGAAACCCGGCATCAAATTCGGAGTTTATGTAGGCGGCTGGTATTCTACCTATTATGATGTAGGTGTCAACTGGGCAGCTTCCACTTATGATACCTCGCGTTATTACAACTGGGCGACAAGCAAATATAAAATTACGGCTATGCCGCCTGTATGGATCAAATACTGATCGGTGCCTATGCCTCACCGCTAAAAGGTACACGGTACGACGGAATGGACTATGGAAGGTTTCTGTTCATTGGCTAAAGATAAAATAAAAAAGGAGAATGCCCCATTGTAGCCGGAGGTCCGGATGTAGGAAACTGGGATACCAATAATCAGGCTACTCAGGAACAAGAAAATCAGGCAATCGTACAATCCGTAAAGGCCTGTATGAATGTTTGTGACGGATATTTTCTGTTCGACATGATTCATCTGAAGAAAGCCGATCAATGGCAATATGCCAAAGAAGGCATCAAACTCGCAATTGAATAAAAAAAGAATAACCGACTCTTTAGAATATGATCGTATGAGAAAAATAACAATAGTACTTTTATCAAGTCTGTTAATCATTGCATTGGGAGCATGCAAAAACGCAACTCCCCAAGTAGAAAATGCCAAGCCCGCTTTGATGTGGTTTGATGCGGAAGCAAACTTTGAACGCTTCAGCAATCCTGACTCCATTGATTATTATCTGACAAAAATAAAATCATTAGGTTTCACCCATGCTATCGTTGATGTACGTCCCATCACCGGAGAAGTACTGTTCGATACGGAGTTTGCTCCTAAAATGCGTGAATGGCATGGATATGAACGCAAGACTTCGATTACTTGGGACATTTCATCAAAAAAAGCCCATGAACTGGGTATAGAAGTACATGCTTCACTCAATGTCTTTGTCGCAGGACACAATTATTTCGACCGTGGATTAGTCTATTCCACGCATCCTGAATGGGCATCGACAGTATACACTCCGGAAGGAATCACTTCCATCACCAACGAAAAAGAAGAAATATTCGGCAATGGTTAATCCTGTCAATGAAGAGTTTCAGACACATATATTGAATGTTCTCAAGGATTTAGTGAAACGTTATCCCGATCTGGACGGATTGATGCTGGACCGTGTACGCTATGATGGTATAACGGCAGACTTTCAGACCTCTCGTCAGAAGTTCGAGGCGTATATCGGGCAGAAAGTAGAAAAGTTTCCGGAAGACATCTTCGAATGGAAAAAAGGATGAGAATGATAAATACTATCCCGAACGCGGAAAACATTTCCTGAAATGGATTGAATGGCGCACCAAGAACATCTACGACTTCATGGCCCGTGCCCGGAATGAAGTAAAGAAAGTGAATCCGGATATTTCTTTCGGTACATACACCGGAGCATGGTATCCTTCTTATTATGAAGTAGGCGTAAACTTTGCGAGCAAGAAATACGATCCGAGTGAAGATTTTGACTGGGCTACTTCCGAATATAAGAATTACGGTTATGCCGAGCTGATAGACCTTTATGCTACCGGTAATTATTATACCGATATCACCATAGAAGAATCTCTGAAAAACAAGAAGAGCGTATGGAACGAAACAGATTCACAGGCACAAAGCGGCACGTGGTATTCTGTTGAAGGTTCTTGTCAGAAATTACGCAATATCATGAAAGATAATAAATTTATGGGTGGTATTCTGGTGGACCAATTCTATGACAATCCCGCCAAATTATCCGCAACCATAGAAATGAACCTGAAAGCTTCCGACGGACTGATGGTATTCGACATTGTACATATCATCAACAAAGGATTATGGAAAGAAGTTGAAAACGGAATGAGAGCCGGAGGAGCTCTGAAGTAAAATCGAAAGAATACGCTATGAATATGAAAAGATTCTCAATTATCTCCCTTTTGTTATGGATAGGCATTCTGGCATTTGCCTTGGGAAAGCCAAAAGTAATGTGGTTAGACTGTTCGGCTAATTTCCAACGTTTCAGCTACCCCGATTCAATCCGCTTCTATGTAGACAAATGTCATGAAGCAGGTATCACGCATCTGGTATTGGACATTAAAGACAATACGGGTGAAGTATTATATCCCAGCAAATATGCCGCACAGAAGAAGAACTGGAAAACTTCGACCGTCCGGATTTTGACTTTATCGGTACCTTTATCGAAGCTGCTCATGCCCGCAATATGATCATCTTTGCTGGAATGAATATATTTGCTGACGGACAGAATATCGTGAAACGTGGTGCCATCTTCGATAAACACAAAAGTGGCAGGCTATCAATTATGTACCGCGCAAAGGACTGCTCCCTGTAACGGAAATAGAAGGAAAGCCTACCATGTTCCTGAATCCGGCACTGAAAGAGGTGCAGAAGTATGAGACTGATGTGATCAAAGAAGTTGTCCGGAATTATGCATTTGACGGCATCATGCTTGACCGTGCACGATATGATTGTATTGATTCGGACTTTTCTCCTGAATCAAAGAAGATGTTTGAGAAATTCATCGGAAAGAAAGTTGAGAAGTTTCGGAGGATATTTTTGAATGGCGCCCTAATGCCGAAGGAGGCATAGACCGTGTGGGTGGCCCATACTATCATCAATGGCTGACGTGGAGAGCTTCTGTTATATATAACTTTATAAAAGATGTACGTACTTCCATCAAAAGATAAAGCCTGAATGTATGTTGGCTGCTTATACCGGTGCATGGTATCCTACTTACTTTGAGGTAGGTGTCAACTGGGCAAGCCGTAATTATGATGTCAGCAAGGACTTCAGTTGGGCTACTCCCGACTATAAAAATTATGGCTTTGCAGAGTTACTGGATTTCTATACGAATGGCAATTACTACTGGAATGTAACGCTGGACGATTATAAATCTTCCGGTAAATTTAAGAATGAAACAGACAGCGAGTTTTCTACCGGAGAATATTTATGTGTAGAAGGCGGTTGCAAATATTCAAATACTTGCTGAAAGATGCGGTGCCAGTATGCGGCGGTCTGTATGTAGAAGACTACAAACGGGACGTAAACCAATTCCAGAAAGCAGTCCGTATGAACTTGAAAGAATCGGACGGGTGATGATTTTCGACATTGTACACATTATCCGCAACGGATGGTGGGACGAACTAAAAGAAGCACTGGACGAAACTAAGCCGGATGAAGCGCGAATGATCAAAGGAGCCGTTACTTGCGATGGCAAAGGTATAGCCAATGTGGTAGTGACAGACGGACAGCGTTGTGTCACTACAGACAAGAACGGTATTTACCATCTACCCAATCTCGGAAACACACGCTTTGTATATATCACGACTCCTGCCGGATACTTGACGGATTGTGAACAGACGATTCCCCGATTCTATCAGGAAATTGACCTGAACGAGACGAATGAGTATAATTTCCGTCTGAAGAAGAATCCTAAAGACGACAGTAAACACTTGTTTGTGTTGGAGGCGGATGTACAGGCCGGTCTGAAAGAGCACTGGGATCTGTACGCTCCCATTGTCGATGACTATAAACAGTTAATCGATCAGTATTCGGATCGTGATGTATTCGGACTGAATTGTGGAGACATCTTTTGGGACACACCGGCCACATTCTTTCCACCTTATATCGATAAGGCAAAGAAACTGGATATCCCCATATATCGTGCAATCGGTAATCATGATATGGATTGTAATGGAGCTACTCATGAAACGTCGTACCGGACTTTCGAAGGATATTTCGGCCCTACCCACTACTCATTCAATAAAAGGAAATGCCCACTATATTGTTATCAACAACAACTTTTTATGTAGGACGTGAATACTTCTATATCGGCTATGTAGATGAAACAACTTTTAAATGGTTGGAAGAAGATCTGTCTTATGTCCTAAAGGTACATTAGTCTTTTTCATAACGCATATTCCTACGAGAATAACGGAACAAAAAGGCCATTTAATTACGATTATGCCATGTTGGCAGGAGAAACGATCAATGCTGAGGCGGTTCATCAATTATTGGATGGCTATGAAACACACTTTCTGACGGGCTCATCTTCATTCCAACTCGAACATTGTATTCAACGATCACCAAATGGAGCACAATACGGCTGCCGTATGTGGTATCTGGTGGCATGCGGATGTCTGCATCGACGGCACCCCACAAGGATACGGAGTCTACGAAGTAGACGGAAACCAAGTGAAATGGTACTATAAAGTGCCGGTCATCCGAAAGACTACCAGTTTCGAAGCTATGCTGCAGGAACATCTAAGGAATTCCCCAAAGATATTATTGCCAATGTCTGGAACTGGGATAAAAATTGGAAAGTAGAATGGCTGGAAAACGGAAAAGTGATGGGTACCATGACTCAATATACCGGAGTCGACCGTATGCGCATCAAGTATGTACAGACAAAAAAAGAACCATGCAGAGCTGGATATCAGCAGCAAGTACAGGACACATGTTCCGTGCCACTCCCCGTAATCCGAAAGCTAAAATAGAGATCAGAGTAACAGACCGTTTCGGTAAAGTGTATCAACAAAACGTTTCTAAATAAAGATTCATGAAGTATATCATATACCACCTATGGATTATCAGCCTGCTATTCCCATTGGGAATGCAGGCCAAAAGTCAGGTTAACTTCGATCTGGGGTGATAACATGGTGTTGCAACAACAATCGGAAGTGACCTTCCACGGCAAAGCCTCTGCCAATAGTAAAATTACGATTGAAGCATCATGGAATCATCGGAAGCTAACAACCCGAAGTGACCAGCATGGAAATTGGAATATTCAACTTCCTACTCCGGCAGCAGGGGTCCCTATACTATTACATTCTCTGACGGTGAGGCGCTTACATTAAATAATATCTTACTGGGGGAAGTTTGGTTCTGTTCCGGCCAATCGAATATGGAAATGCCTGTCAGAGGCTTTCCGGGGACAGCCGGTTTATGGTTCACAACCCTATATCGTAGCTGCCGACTCCAAACGGGAATTACGTTTGTTTACAGTCAAAAAAGAGATTGGAGCACGACTCCTAAGGAAGAAGGTATTACGGGATATTGGTCGGAACTTTCTCCCAAAGAAGTCGGAGACTTTAGTGCTACCGCTTATTTTTTCGGAGATTTACTACAACGTTCATTGGATATTCCTGTCGGACTGATTCATTGCTCATGGAGTGCTTCCAAGATAGAGACTTGGATGGATAAAGAGACACTGTCACAATTTCCGGAAATTCAATTACCGGATATTGAACAAACCAAAGTTCGACTGGCCTGCGGGTACACCTACTTTATTATGGAATGCAATGGTAAATCCGTGGAAGGGATTTCCTGTCAAAAGTCATCTGGTATCAGGGGAGTCAATTCTGCTGATCCCGTTCTTTATAAAAAGCTCTTTCCGCAATGGTCGCTCAGTGGGAGAGAATTCTTTCATAATCCTGCAATGCCTGTATACTATGTCCAGATCACTCCATGGCAGGCCGAAGGTAAAGATAGGCTTGATCGTGCATGGTTCCGTCAATGCCAGCTGGAATTAATGCAAGAAGTTCCTAATGTTGGTATGGTTACAACGACGGATGCAGGAAGTGAAAAATTCATTCATCCTCCTACAAAAATTAAAGTCGGTCAGCGCCTTGCTTACTGGGCTCTGGCCAAGACTTATGGCAAAGAAAGGTTTTCTGTATGCAGGCCCTTTGTATAAAAGCCATCAATTGAAAGAGAATGTAGTAGAAATCACTTTTGAACATGGCAGTGATGGACTGATCCTGAAAATCAAAAGTTGAGGGGATTTGAACTTGTAGACGAAAAGGGAAATATCAGTACCGGCAGAAGCGAAATAATCAATGGTTCTGCCCGTGTGAAAGTATGGAATGATTCGGTCCTCATCCTGTAGAAGTGCGTTATTGTTTCCGGCAATTATATGGAAGGTGATCTTTTCAATAATGCGGAAATACCTGCTTCTCCATTTCGGGTCGTAATACATTAATTAAACGAAAAATTATGAATAACAACAGTACACGAGCTTCTTCTTTGGATGCCCTGCGTGGGTATGCTATTCTGACAATGTTCTCTCGGTAGCAATTGTCTGGGGAGTGCTTCCCGGATGGATGTATCATGCTCAGGTAGGTCCCGCTCCAACTTTGTGTTTGATGAGGTTCTATATATGGGATCACTTGGGTTGACCTGGTGTTTCCTTTTTTCCTGTTTGCCATGGGAGCTGCCTTCCCTTTTTTCAATAGGTAACAAATACAGAAAGGGCAGCTCCGCCGGAGAATTATATACGACAGCCTTTAGAGGTTTCCGGCTGACTTTCTTCGCTATTTTTATTCAGCATATATATCCGTGGGTAGTATCTTCTCCTCAGGATGTTCGCTCATGGCTCATTGCATTGGGAGGTTTTGCCTTGATGTTTCCCATGTTCATGAGGATTCCGTTCAAAATGCCGGAATACGTAAGGATGCTGATTAAAATACTGGCTTATGCAACGGGAGTATTCATGCTGCTGAATATCAACTATGCCGATGGACGGACATTCAGTCTAGGCTACAGTAATATTATCATTCTGGTATTGGCCAATATGGCCATTTTTCGGCTCACTGATTTATACATTAACGATCAATAAGCCATGGATTCGTATAGCAATATTGCCTTTTATCATGGCAGTGTTCTTGGGAAATGAAAACGCAGAATCATGGAATCATAGCCTGATGGCATTCTCGCCCTTTGCCGTGGATGTATAAGTGCTCCTATCTGAAGTATCTGTTTATCGTAATTCCCGGCAGCATTGCCGGAGAATATCTGCATGAGTGGTTACACTGCAAAAACACGATGCCCGTAAACGACAATAAAGACGAACGCAAAAGAATGCCATGGATACTCTTATTGACCATCGGACTGATCGTATTCAATTTATACGGACTTTATATGCGTTATCTTATTCTCAATTTAGTGGGTACAATCGCTATATTATGCGTTCTCTACATTCTCTTGCAAGTGGAAGGAAAACACCGGTTACTGGTATAAACTCTTCAGAGCAGGAACTTATCTGATATTATTAGGGCTGGCTTTTGAAGCTTACGAAGGGGGAATCCGGAAAGATCCTTCTACGTACAGTTATTACTTCCTTGCATCGGGACTTGCCTTTATGGCGATGATTGCTTTTTCTATTATGTGCGACATTTATTCTTGGTCCCGATTGACCCGTCCATTGGAATATGCAGGCAGAATCCGATGATTGCATACGTATCCACCCAGTTGGTAGTATTACCTCTATTGAATCTGGCAGGACTGGGAACCTATCTTTCCTATCTGGATCAAAATGCCTGGCTGGGCTTTTACGGGAGTCATCATAACTTCTCTGGCTTTATTAATAACCATATTATTTACTAAATTAAAATGTTTTTGGAGGACTTGAATCATGTTAATCAAACGTCTATATTTTATAACAACAGCACTGCTTGCCTTCTCTATATGTTCATGTGGAGAAAGCTATCCCTGATCATCCGTGGGAATGGGATCAGGAAACTGAAGAGGAAGAATCGAATCCTGATATAGTATCACAAGGATGGACGACAGCCGATAATTTCGGAAGTCTTCCGGACTATATTCACATCTATAAATCACCTGAAAATCTGGCGGGAAAGAAGGCGATTGCCTACATAGCTGTCGCAGATATGAGTAAAGCTAAAATTTGAAGTTCTGGGCGACATCGCTTTCTCACAGGGAAGCCAATGGATATGGAGGTAAATCGATACATACCCTTCGGAGTTTTATGAATCTTCCAAAGCACCGGTAGTCATCAATGGAGGATTGTTTTTTACAGTGCCGGATTCTATTATTCGCAAAATCTAGTGATTCGTGAAGGGCAGTTACTGGCACCCAATCAGAACTACTATTCAAAAAGACTGGGTAACTATGTGGTATCCGACTTTAGGAGCCTTCTGCCAAATGAAGGACGGAACATTTCAAACGACATGGACTTATCAAGCATCCGACGGAATTAATTATTGCTATCCCGCCCCTGCTGATAACGATATAAACAAGGATCCGTTGCAGGCTCCGTCATCTACTTTCCCCCAACGGCGCAAAAAGCATTGGAGGCTACCACCGGTATCGGAAGGTGTCACAGTTTTACTGCGTGCCGGAGAGATTAAAAACACGTATGTAGAAGAAATGCTGGATATTTCTGCAGCTTCCAATCAACCTCGCACCGCAATTGGTATAACAACTAACAAAAAATGATTATCTTTGTGTGCGAAGGCAGAAACATGACAGAAGGAGTAGCAGGACTGACCACTGCCAACGTAGCTAAAGTAATGAAAGATCTGGGATGTACGGGAAGCGCTGAATCTTGACGGAGGCGGTTCATCGTGCATGCTGGTCAATGGCAAAGAAACCATTAAAAGGCAGTGACGGCAAACAAAGGAAAGTGCTGACCGCTGTCGGAATTAAATAGATGATGAAACAATTCTTTTTTTTCACAATGTTGTGCCTGTTCGGCATTCAGTTACAGGCACAACAAATGACGTACCATGATGCGTCATGCTTTCCTCTTTTAGGAAAAGCAACACAAGACACAGGGGCAAGATATGAGAGACTACCGGATTCTCTCAAAACATTTCTCGTCCCCCTTTATGGAATTTGAGTCGTAATTCGGCAGGAATGGCGATACGATTTCGTAGTAACTCTACCCGAATAGCGTTGAAATGGGAGAATCTCTTTAATAACCATATGAATCATATGACCGATGTAGGGAATAAAAGGTCTTGATTTATATTGTTGGGAAGGGAACGGTCAGTGGAGATTTGTCAATAGTGCACGTCCTAATGGAAAAACAAATCAAGCTACCGTTATCGCCAATATGCAGCCTAAAGAAAAGGGAATATATGCTATATCTTCCTCTTTATGACGGACTTGTGTCACTGTCTATAGAGTCGATTCTTTATCTTCCATTGATCAGCCTCAGATTAATTATCCGATCCGTGAGAAACCAATTGTATTCTATGGAACCAGCATCCTGCAAAGGAGGCTGTGCTTCACGTCCCGGAATGGCACATACCAATATCATATCAAGAAGGTTGAACCGAGAATGCATTAATCTTGGTTTTAGTGGTAACGGACAACTTGACCTTGAAGTCGCAAGAGTCATGGCGGAAGTGGATGCCGGTGTCTTCGTTTTGGATTTTGTACCCAATGCTTCAGTAGAACAGATGAAAGAACGTATGGAAACTTTTTACCGGATCATTCGCAACAAGCATCCGAAAACTCCGATTGTATTTATAGAAGACCCTATTTTCACTCATACATTATTTGATCAGAGAGTAGCTCATGAAGTAACAAGGAAGAATCAAACATTGAATGAGATTTTCAATTCACTCAAGAAGAAGGGGGAAAAGATATATATTTGATTCATTCGGAAAAGATGATAGGAGAAGATGGTGAGGCTACGGTTGATGGCATTCATTTTACCGACTTGGGAATGATGAGATATGCCAATTTGATAACTCCATTCATAAAAAAAATGATAAAGCGATAGGGTCTATGAATTTATCGTTTTCATCCGGCTACATTTAAGCATTAAAACAGTAGATTTATAAGATGTTATTTAATCTACTGTTTTAATTTCTGAATATCTCTCAACGCATATCAACTCAACCTAAATGAATATTCATGGCTGATTCTACGAAATTCGAAACCTTCGGCATTTATTGAAGGATGTTCCAATAAAGCTCCATTTTTCCAGTTTTCTCTAGATTCAATCAGCTTATATCTTCCAAAGGATTTTTGGGCGCTTGAAACCTTTGAATCTTGATCAGGTTTAATAAGATATGACATCAAGCATACTTTACGCTTATATCGATTTATAAAGCAGAAATAGAAGGAACAGCCCTGATTGTTCTTAACGTTTCCAACAATTGTATTTCCGCTTTTCATATTTTCCACCGGGATAGATCACGTTTTATCCTTATCAAGTATAGGCTTAGATAAGTTCTCAATATTTTTTTGGTAGATGTTTGTTCGTTTAAGATATAAAAACTATCACAACTGCCTCCTGTCTCGTGCAAAATAAAATCACACCTCTTCCTTCCGGTTTCAAATTTTGTTCCCTTCAGGCCTATTAGATACGCTTCATAATTAATAACCTGAACTTCTGTCCGATTACTATGATCGAAAAGAAATATTCCCAGTCTTATAATCCACGATAGATGTCAGACCTCTGTCTGTCAAATCAAAGTGCTCTTCAGCAGTAATCTCATATGGAACATCAACAATGGTACGATGTAATTTATAATGTGACGGTAGTTCCCGTTTTAGTAAGTCAATCATTGTATCTCATCTAATTTATCGTACTCATTGTATATCTCGTTAATATCATCCGATAGGTAATCCGTGTTTATCAGATGGGCATTTTGAACTTTAATGCTTTTTACCATCCCATGCTCTACTACATATACCTCAGTCTTACGATAGTCCAATGCTGCATTTTCTATTTTCACCCCTTTGTCAAATGCTTTAAGCAAAAGATTCAAATGATTAATGATATATGGACTATGAGTAGCCAAAGTCAATGTCATATATTTATTTCCGTTCAAGCATTTATCTATAAGCATATTTAATGATGAACGCTGGGCTGTAGGAAACATACTCAGTTCGGTTCTTCAATCATCAGATGTATGGAACGGTTGGCAATATCACCGATATTCATATCATGTCTGAAAGATGATAAACTATCATTTTTGCCCAATAGAGTAACTATAGAAGAATTAAATCCGTGTACCAGATCAAAATGTTTTGAGAAATATTCAGCGATCACAGCAAGGGGTGTCATCGTTTGAATGCCAGAAGATGCATCTTCAAAATGAATTTTATAAGTGTCATTTACATTGCTGATAAAGAATTGTCTGCTTCCATTCTGAGCTTTCTTTTTCATAGTAGCGAACACCTAAATAAGGCATTTCCAGCTCCTTTATCACTTCTGTAGCTTTTTTAAAGTCTTGAAAGGTCTCGGTAAAATAGAATCCCAACGCTGCTCCATCACTCAAATTTGCTAATAAAGGCTATAGCTCCCCGTTTATCAGAGAAAAAATGAGATCTTCTCAATGATAAATTCTCGCTGCTGATTATTTTTCTTGTTCCTTTTAGTCCTTTCTGTGGAGTATAGGTTATATTACAATCTCCTTTGCTATAAACTATTTCAGTATCATTTTTGACATAATCTGTCATCCCACCATTACGTAGATATTCAGAAATGCTTAAATCTATGGTTTTATCAATAACATTACCCAATTTCAAGTATGAACGAAGATTTATTTGCTTACACATATGTCTCATCATAGCAGCACCTTTAAAATGGTACTTTTTCCACTACCTGATTCACCAATAAAGAAAGTGAATGGTTTGATATTATCTAATTTGACATCCTTTATTGGACCAAAAGGATTTAATACTGAGATATTCTTTTTTGTTCCATTATTTATATAATTCTTTATTATAGAGTAAAGGTAGTCTTTTTTCGAGAACAACTTCATTTCAATGTTACTAAAATGATTCTACAAAAATAATAAAAAACTTTTTAGCTATAATTACTTTCATTTTTTTTGCAACGGACAAAACATACATAGTAAAATAAAAACTCATAACAAATAGTTTCTGTTTATTGACTTATTATCAACAATACTCAGTTGATCCCAGAATCTTTTTTACTAAAAATTTCAAACTGACATTCTATATCACAGGAAAGCTTGTTACATCGTATATATAAATTGACAATTTATATATATCCATGTTTTTTATCGAGTAATTTGAATATAACGATAAAAGTAACAAATTACATTTATATACATTTTACCTTCTTATTTTTATATATTTAACTAAAAAAAGAGGGGTTTTACTAGCTTCCATCTGTATACTATAGTTAATTTTTACCAAGTTCTCGTAGGACTAGTCAACACTCTGACCACCGTTCTTGCTCTTGTGATCATTGACAGGGTCGGCCGCAAGCAACTGGTCTATTACGGAGTTTCGGGGATGGTTGTCTCCCTCCTGCTGATCGGCATTTACTTCCTCTTCGGTGTGATTCCTGGGGAGTCTCCAGCCTCTTCCTGCTCGTTTTCTTCCTGTTCTATGTATTCTGCTGTGCGTCTCCATCTGTGCCGTGGTGTTCGTGCTGCTCCTTTCGGAGATGTACCCCCACCAAGGTGCGCGGACTGGCGATGTCCATTGCAGGATTCGCCGGATAGGAACGTACCTGATCGGACAGCTAACCCCTGGATGCTCAGAATCTCACCCCCGCCGGAACATTTGTT
>VOFH01003074.1_pt1 | contig 35335 bp, 50 predicted proteins | sample 5384091 | NCBI WGS metagenome assembly VOFH01 (sample SAMN12384727, study PRJNA508395) | human gut metagenome | isolation source: healthy gut G | host: Homo sapiens
AAACAGTTGCTTGAGCCAATTCTCTGCGGCCAGCTCTCGCTGGCACTCCTCTCCCGAAGTTACGGAGTCATTTTGCCGAGTTCCTTAACAATGCTTCTCCGTCGGCCTTAGGATTCTCTCCTCATCCACCTGTGTCGGTTTACGGTACGGGCTTAAGTAAAACAATAGCGGCTTTTCTTGACGCATGGCTCACACACTTCCCTACTCTTAATTCGGTCCGCATCACGTCTTCCGGATTGATGAACGGATTTGCCTGTTCATCTCCTACCCCGCTTGCACCGGCTTTTCCATTTCCGGCTTGTGCTCTCCACACGTGTCCCCACAGTTCTGTTTACTTAAGGTACAGGAATTTCAACCTGTTGTCCATCGGTTACGTCTTTCGACCTGGCCTTAGGCCCGACTTACCCAGAGCAGATCAGCTTTACTCTGAAACCTTAGATATTCGGCCGGAAGGATTCTCACCTTCCTCTCGCTACTCATTCCGGCATTCTCTCTTCTATACAGTCCACAGCTCCTTATCGGTACTGCTTCGTCCCGTATACAATGCTCCTCTACCAATGATCTAGGATCATTCCTGAGCTTCGGCAGTGTGTTTCAGCCCCGGACATTTTCGGCGCAGGACCTCTCGACTAGTGAGCTATTACGCACTCTTTGAATGTATGGCTGCTTCTAAGCCAACATCCTAGTTGTCTTTGAAATCCCACATCCTTTTCCACTTAACACACATTTTGGGGCCTTAGCTGCAGGTCTGGGCTCTTTCCCTTTGACTGTCCAACTTATCTCGTACAGTCTGCCTCCCATGCAACATCCACACGGCATTCGGAGTTTGATATTCTTCGGTAAGCTTTGACGCCCCCTAGGAAATTCAGTGCTCTACCTCCGCAAGACTTATATGAGGCTAGTCCTCCATTGCCTTTTACGGCAACTTCAACCTGGACATGGATAGATCACCCGGTTTCGGGTCTGCTCCGACTGACTCATTCGCCCTATTAAGACTTGGTTTCCCTTCGGCTCCACACCTTTGGTGCTTAACCTCGCCAGCCAGCGCAACTCGCCGGACCGTTCTACAAAAAGTACGCGGTTCCACATAAAACATGGTTCCACAGCTTGTAAACATATGGTTTCAGGTTCTGTTTCACTCCCCTCCCGGGGTCCTTTTCACCGTTCCTTCACAGTACTATGCGCTATCGGTCACTAAGGAGTATTTAGCCTTACGGGGTGGTCCCCGCATGTTCAGTCAAGGTTCCACGTGTCTCGACCTACTCTGGATACCGCCATGTCAACTCATCTTTCGCTTACGGGCTTTCACCCTCTCTGGCCGGCTTTCCCAAAACCGTTCTGCTAAATTTGTTGAATCAATTATGCGGTCGAACCCCGGGATGCACGCATCCCGGTTTGGGCTCTTCCGTTTTCGCTCGCCGCTACTCACAGAATCACATGTTGTTTTCTCTTCCTCCGGCTACTTAGATGTTTCAGTTCACCGGGTTCCCCCCTAACGTTATGTATTGGCGTTAGGATACTTGAGGTTTGCTCAAGTGGGTTTCCCCATTCAGATATCTCCGGATCAAAGGATATTTGCTCCTCCCCGAAGCTTTTCGCAGCTTATCACGTCTTTCATCGGCTCTTAGTGCCAAGGCATCCACCATACGCTCTTTCTAGCATGACCAACTTGCTTTCATTCACGGGAATGAATGAAAGCTACACCGATATAGCGTTATCGGCGTTGGCTTAAGGTCAATTTTATTTAAGTCTGTTTTCTTCAGACAGTAATTATTACTCTGTTTATAACAATTACCTCGGATGTCTTGATTAAGATATTTAAAAATCTTATCATTTCTATTTCTTATATGCAATTTTCAAGGTACATGGCGATGTATCACTCTTTCAAACTCTGCATCTATTCTTTATTGACTGAATTTTTTATCAGTCATTAGAAACCTGAAAGCTTACTTTCAACTCTCTAATCACTGGTAAAACAACAGCACTGCCTTGCTGATAGGTTGGCACCGATAAGTTGTTGCTCATCTCTTGCCTGTATCTATATGAATCTCCCGAACATTTGCAGCGGATCTGCTTCGTGTTCTTCAATTTTTTATAGCCTGGCGGCCACCTACTCTCCCGCACCGTCTCCAGTGAAGTACCATCGGCCGCTTGAGTCTTAACCATCGTGTTCGGGATGGGAACGGGTGTTACCCCTAAGCGCATCGCCACCAGTATTCATTATTAAGCTTTTGACAGCCTTAATAACTAAACAATAGACAACAACCCTTACTTTTTATTCCTTAGAAAGGAGGTGATCCAGCCGCACCTTCCGATACGGCTACCTTGTTACGACTTCACCCCAGTTATCGGTCCCACCTTCGGCAGCTCCCTCCTTACGGTTGGGTCACTGACTTCGGGCGTTACTGACTCCCATGGTGTGACGGGCGGTGTGTACAAGACCCGGGAACGTATTCACCGCAGCATTCTGATCTGCGATTACTAGCGATTCCAGCTTCATGTAGTCGAGTTGCAGACTACAATCCGAACTGAGACGTTATTTTTGAGATTTGCTTACCCTCGCGAGTTCGCTTCTCTTTGTTTACGCCATTGTAGCACGTGTGTAGCCCTGGTCATAAGGGGCATGATGATTTGACGTCATCCCCACCTTCCTCCAGGTTATCCCTGGCAGTCTCTCCAGAGTGCCCATCCTAACATGCTGGCTACTGAAGATAGGGGTTGCGCTCGTTGCGGGACTTAACCCAACATCTCACGACACGAGCTGACGACAACCATGCACCACCTGTCACCGATGTTCCGAAGAAAAACTTCCATTACGAAGCGGTCATCGGGATGTCAAGATCAGGTAAGGTTCTTCGCGTTGCTTCGAATTAAACCACATGCTCCACCGCTTGTGCGGGTCCCCGTCAATTCCTTTGAGTTTCATTCTTGCGAACGTACTCCCCAGGTGGACTGCTTATTGCGTTAGCTGCGGCACCGAATGGCTTTGCCACCCGACACCTAGCAGTCATCGTTTACGGCGTGGACTACCAGGGTATCTAATCCTGTTTGCTCCCCACGCTTTCGAGCCTCAACGTCAGTCATCGTCCAGCAAGCCGCCTTCGCCACTGGTGTTCCTCCTAATATCTACGCATTTCACCGCTACACTAGGAATTCCACTTGCCTCTCCGACACTCTAGCTCAGCAGTTCCAAATGCAGTCGGGGTTGAGCCCCGGGCTTTCACATCTGGCTTGCCGTGCCGTCTACGCTCCCTTTACACCCAGTAAATCCGGATAACGCTTGCCCCCTACGTATTACCGCGGCTGCCGGCACGTAGTTAGCCGGGGCTTCTTAGTCAGGTACCGTCATTTTCTTCCCTGCTGATAGAAGTTTACATACCGAGATACTTCTTCCTTCACGCGGCGTCGCTGCATCAGAGTTTCCTCCATTGTGCAATATTCCCCACTGCTGCCTCCCGTAGGAGTCTGGGCCGTGTCTCAGTCCCAATGTGGCCGGTCACCCTCTCAGGTCGGCTACTGATCGTCGCCTTGGTGGGCCGTTACCTCACCAACTACCTAATCAGACGCGGGTCCATCTCATACCACCGGAGTTTTTACCACTGTACCATGCAGTACTGTGGTCTTATGCGGTATTAGCAGCCGTTTCCAGCTGTTATCCCCCTGTATGAGGCAGGTTACCCACGCGTTACTCACCCGTCCGCCGCTCAGTCACAAAGGAAATCATCCAAAGAATCTTTCCAAAGCGCTTCGCTCGACTTGCATGTGTTAAGCACGCCGCCAGCGTTCATCCTGAGCCAGGATCAAACTCTCGTTAAAAAATCTTTAATTCCGATTTGACTCGGACTTAAAATCAAGTTCGTTCCAGTTCAAAAAACTACTAGCTTTCTTATCCCTTTTACTGTTTTAAGGTTCGACATTAAATGTCTGTTCTGAATAATTCTCTTTAGAATTTTCAGGGTTGTTGTCTATTGTTTAATTATCAAAGTTCTTTGTCTTTGCTGTTTGAAACAGCTTATTTAGATTATCATATTCATCGACGTTTGTCAAGAACTTTTTAATCTTTTTTCGACCAGCTTTTCAGCTGTTCGACTGCTATCCTTTCGCCAAACTTTCGTTTGTCTCAAGCGACAGCTTATTAAGAATATCATAATCAGTTGTGTTTGTCAACTGTTATTTTATTCTTTTTTCAGGAGCAATTCCTGAAGATTTCTGATTACCACTCTAGCATTGCCTGCCATTCTCTAATCAGTTAGCGCCGTCTTCTGCTTCGACTCTGTTACCTCACGGCCTACGCGACAGACATTTTCAATAACTATTGGGTTCTCTATGTGTCTATTTTTTTGTATACATCTACATACTTTCAAAATATAATCCTTTCAATTTCTATAATATAATACCTACTGAATATTGCTTTATCGAAAGAGATCACGAAATCCGCTTCATAAGCTCGTCATAGATTTCATAGATTTTTTGCCACTGCAAGCTTATATGCCAGGCGAGTCGGCTGCGGCTCCAGTTCAATATAATACGACTGTATCTCTCCCTTTACTCCAATTGCAAAATACACCTGTCCCGGAACGGAAGCATCCGGATTGGATGGATCAATATTTCCCATTGTTCCGGTAACCCCGATTCCGATATCTGCATTGTAGGTTTCTGTGCATGCCCTGGTCATGGCCTCTGCCGTTTCCTTCGAATATACCGTATAGGTATCCAGTACTTCTGCCGGAACGCCCTGCATGATCTTCGCTTCATTACAATATGTAACAAACGCCCCCTTCAGAACTGCTGATGATCCTTCTGTATCTGTGATCAGCGAAGCAATCTGCCCCGATGTTGCAGATTCCATTGTGGTGATTGTCAGATTTTTTCGATCAGAAGCTTTGTCAGTTTTCTGTAATCATTTCTGATGTCGGCTTCATGGTATACTTTTGAATTATTTTTATAGCTCAATTCTACGCCTCCGTATTTCACACTAACTTATAAAATTTTTTTCTGCCGGTTAATGTTGGTAACCAATATATAGTATAACATATTACCCCTCTACAAAAGCTACCACCAACAGCTTTTCATGAATACTTTGGTATAACAAAAAGAAGCATCTGGATCCTACTCCAAATGCTTCCTTTTCTGCTATATGATTTATAATCTTATTTTCGTTTTCTGACTGCTACACCTGCTCCTGCGAGTACTCCACAAGAAATAACTGCAAGCGCGATCCAGAGTAATACATTTGCGTTATCACCTGTCTTTGGAACATTTTTGTTGTTCTTTGCTGCAACGTTCTTTACAACCGGTTTAACATTATTTGTATTATTGCTTACTTTTTTGTCTGTGACGTTCTTATCCCCGTTTGGATTTGAAGGGTTTGTCGGATCTGTAGATGCAGAATTATTTTTACTGATCGTAAATACTGCTTTTCCTGTTGATCCTTCATAGTTTCCGATACCAGTTACAGTTATTGTGTAATTTCCTTCTTTTACAAATTCTGCCCCTGCGAAATCTTTTGTCTCGGCATCCTCACCATATACATAAGAAAGTGTATAATCTGTTCCTTCTTTCAATACTTTATCTCCGTCTTTTACTGTAACTTCCGGAGTTTTGCTCTTTCCATCATATTTTGCTGAAGATGGATCTGCTACAACCGTCAGTTCTGCTGCCTTTGGCGAGATAGTAAATGTTACGTTCAGGTTCATGCCTGCGTATGTTCCAAGACCGTTAACTGTTACTGTATACGTACCTGCATTTACCGGAGTTTCTGACAATTCATTTCCTTCTGAATCTTTGTAAGTCAGTGTATAATCTGTTCCTTCTGCAAGTACTTTATCTCCTGCTTTTACAACCGGACCATTTACGGCTTTGCCGTCATAAGTCTTATCCAGTGTACTTTCTAATGAAAGAATATTTTCCACTTCTGATGTTACATATTTGTCTAACGGTGGTGTTGCGTCAATTCCTTCTTTCCAGTACAGACCGCTCAAAGCATCATCTGTTCCGTAATTATCGCTTACTTCTCCATCTTTGATATAACGATCCGATGTTATAACTCTGATGTTATCTCCGATTGCTTTTCCTGCTTCTTTGTTTTTGCTTTACTTGCAGTAGCTCCCTGAAGGAATGCTGATGCAGTCTCAATCGTACCATTTCCGGTTACGGCATTTCCACCATTTCCCCAGAATGTCTTACCACCAATAGCTACAAGTTTTCCATTTCCGGTAATCTTTCCGCTCTTAATATCAATTGCAGTTCCACCGTCATTTTCGTTGATCATACCTTCTCCGCCGGTTGTAACCAGTATTGCCCCGTCTGCCAGGCGCAGTGTTCCATCTACGCGAAGTGCTGTCTGTCCGATTCCGTCTCCATCTTCGGCACCTTTAATAAATACCTGACCTTTGATCGTCACATTACCTGTTGCTGTTACAACCGGTTCTGATGTGTTGCGGTCTGTCAGATCCCCATTTGCCAGATAATTTGCATGAGAATAGATAGCTGCATTTTCTAATATTGCCCCATCTGCCAGACGCAGCTGTCCGCAAATAGAAGAACCTGTTGTAAATGCATTCTTATAAGCGTCATAATTCATAGAGAATGTACCGCCGCTCTGGACATCGATAATTCCCTGAACAACTGAATCTGACAATGTCAGCTTACCGCCGTTTTCTACTACAATACGTACACTGCTGAGAATTTCCATATTCGTCAATGTAAGATTACATCCGTTCGGAATATAAAGTGTCTTTACTTCTGTCGGTGCCTCTTTTGTCCCCGCTGCCATCGCAGGCGTAACTGCTGTAGAAATAATAACCGGCATGGACAGAATAAAAGATATTACTTTTTTTACATTCTTTTCATATTTTCCTCCTCGTTAGTATTTTTACATTCTTTTCCCATTCTCACTGTCATCTTAATAGCAATTAGATATTGAACCTCCGCTCCTTTCATGGTATATTAAATGATAGTTTTGTTAGGCGAATCTAACCTAGGTAGCACAATGCTACCAATATTTTTCCTGCCATGTCAATCAAACTAACACTGTTGAAAATTTTTCACCAATTATAGTCTGAGGAGATTTTGTTATGAAGAAATTTTTATCAATAATACTGATTACTGTCTGTCTGGCATGTGGGTGTTCCAGTGCTTCCGACACCGAAAAAACGCCTCAAAAAGTACAGCCAGACGAACCGGAAAGCATTGATATTTTTGCTATGGATACTACCATCAAATTCAGCGCATATGGGGATAAAAAAGTACTAAAAGGAGCAAAGAAAGTACTGACGGATCTTGAAAAGAAAGTATCCGTCACAGATTCCGGAAGTGAGATATATCATATCAATCAGAACGGTTCCGGAACCCTTACCGGCGATGTCTCTGACTTAATGCAGAAGGCACTTCAAATGTGTACCCAGACAGACGGTGCACTCGACATCTCTATCTACCCGATCGTCAAGGCATGGGGATTTACCACCGGTGACTACCAGGTACCGGATGAATCCACGATCCAGTCATTACTTCCTATGGTAGATTACACTAAGGTGGAATTTGATAAGACAACCGGCAACGTAACCATTCCTTCCGGAATGACCATCGACCTCGGAAGCATTGCCAAAGGATATGCCGGTCAGCAATCTGCCCAGTATCTTCGCGATAACGGTGTCAAATCCGCACTCTTAAACCTTGGAGGAAATGTACAGACAATCGGTTCCAAGCCCGACGGTTCTCCATGGAAAGTCGGAATCAAGGATCCGAATGGCGATACGCCTATGATGGTTCTTTCTATCACAGACCAGGCCGTCATTACCTCCGGCGGATATGAACGCTACTTTGAGCAGGATGGGCACACCTACTGGCACATCATGGATCCGGCAACCGGACATCCGGCAGACAGCGGCCTTTGTTCCGTGACAATTGTCGGCGATGATGGCGGAACCTGCGATGCGTTATCCACTTCATTATTTGTTATGGGTCTTGAAAAAGCGGCCGATTTCTGGGGAAAGAGTAATGATTTTGAAGCGGTCTTCGTAACGGATTCCGGTGAAGTCTATATCACAGAAGGCCTGAAAGATAAATTTGCACTAACAGATGATCATGCCGATACAACTGTTAAAGTTATCAGCCGTTAACAAAGAAGGCAGTGAATCAGTTTTGATTCACTGCCTTTTCTATATCGCCATGCGTTCGGAAGAAGCTGCCGGTGGCAGGCTCTGTAGATCAATATCTCATAAATCCATTCTTCCGAATCTGCTCTATGTTATTATCATGCCTTATGTTTCGCAGCCTTCTTTTATCTCCTTGCCACAAAAAGCATATAACTTGCTCCTTCCTGTTATCTCTTGTTGTTTCTTGATGCTTCAAGTATAATGAAATTCATAAAGGAAATAGACGTACAGCATGTGGACTTACCACCCGATAATCCTCATGTTTTGCGATATACAGGGGTTATTCTCATGGGAAACAATCTACAAGAGAAAATAAAACATTTTATCAGATTTGCCGGGAAGAAGCCGGTCTTACCAGATCAGAAGCCAGCGAAAAAATGACTGCTGTTTCTGATTCTAAAATCGAAAAGTTTGAATATGAAATGCAGGAACCCACACCTTACGATATCATCCAGATGGCTGATGCTTACAAGCGCCCGGATCTCTGCAATTATTATTGTTCTCATAAGTGTGAAATCGGACATCGTTATGTCCCGGAAGTCGAAGTTTCTGACTTATCCAATATAATCCTGGAAACCATTGCCAGTCTGAATGAGATTAATCCTCTTACCACACGTCTGATCCAGATTGCCCGTGACGGTAAGATCAGCGATGATGAAATGAAAGTTTTTGCTTTTATCAGTAAAAAACTGGATGAAATTTCTCTGGCAATAGATTCTCTGAATCTCTGGGTTGACAAAACAGCCGGCGAGCAGGGACTAAACATCGAATTGCTCAGAGAAGAAAAAAAGAAACAAAAATAAGTATGAAAAAAACAAGGCAGCGAACCTATTTATGGTCCACTGCCGCTTTCCTTTACATATGCTGTAACTGGTTTATGATGTATTCCGTTCTGCGGATAGCTTCTTCCACCTGATGTCTGGCATTATTGATTCGATCCTGCACCACCCAATCCACAACAAATCCATCAAAAAAATAATCCGCAAAAGAAAGAAAATCTCCAGTATCGATATTCAAGTTACATACCATATTTACATCATTTAATTCTCTACTGAAATTACGAAGATCATACTTTGCCTGTTCCATATTTCGTTTCGCCTGATCCATTTTGGAATGTTTCAACATCGTAGAGAAAAAGCCACCGCCAAACATATCCACCAAGCCCCAATTTTTTGCACTGTTCAGGTTTTCTTCTGCTGTCCGAAGACTACTTAACGCACGTTGTCCTGCTTCAATCGCTTCTCGTTTCTCTTTTTCTATATCATATCCCATAATTTCTTCCCTCCTCGTATTTTTTATGAGTTAGATGATATAAGTGCAATGATTCCGCCGATGATCAACAATGGAAAAGCAATGTACATCAGTCCACCTACAACCATACCAATCAATATCACCGGGAAAAAATACAACTGTACAGAGCAGCTTTAAGATTCCCCAGGATGCTTTTACACCAAATATAAAAAATTTTCCAATAAACCAGATCATGCATATAGTAAATAGTAACGATAACATATTCTACTCCTTCTGACTCCTGTTATGATTTGAATCATTCATTTTTTTGATTGTTTACTTGATACAAACTCAGATGTATTTCTCACACCAATTTTACTACTGAATTCTGAGTTCTTCTCTATTTTTTCAATCATCCGAATTAACCTTATTCTCTGTGCTGTATCCATCTGCTCACCTCATTCTGACAGTCCTCCCTTTTGATATTGTCATTATAACCGGATAACTTTTCAAAATATATACCTAATACAAAGAATTGAACATATGTAATTCTCAATTTTTGAGGAATCTTAAGAAAGACCCAGAGGAAATTCCCTGAGCCTTTTGGTTATATAGCAGTATTTTTTTTTCAAACAGAATCAACTTAACATACAAATGCACTTTCCTCTTTTGCTTTCAGCAAATCTTTTAACACTGTTCCTATATCTCCCAAAATAGCAATCCCCTTATCTTCAATGAATTCCGGCAAAAACTGATATTCTGAATTTACGGAAATATAATATGCATCTTTCAAACTGTTTGTCAGTTCCCAAAACGGTTCCTGTATAAACATCGGTGTCATGCGCCCTACTCCAAGTTCTATCAAGAGAATTTTTCTATCTTTGTTCTTTTGAATGTATTTTGAGATTTTCTCATATTCTTCTTCGTATTTTTTCCCTTGCAGAAAATTCCCATATCCTCTTACCCACGGAAACATTTCCGCACCACAATGAGGGCAGCGAGGAATCAGTTCATCCGGCACCATTGTCCCATCTCCCATAGCCGCAATCATATCTGCCACAGGTTGTACGGCATCCCATGTTTCATCCTGACAGCACTGGGAACACTGGAAGAAACGATGATCTCCTGAATCTCACTGACCTTTTCTTCCGGATAAATCTTTACAAACTGTGTATCTTGATTAGTCGTTAAGATATGAAAGTCCTTTCCCTGCAAGATTCTATCCAAATCCAGATATGGCTCTCTGATAGGGGCATTTTGTGTAGTATTTAAAAAGGTTGCCACATATCCCCAGTGTTCATTTCTTGTAGAAAACCGATGCATCATGCCGCTAAAAGCTCCTTTGAATCCATACTTATCTGCAAATTTTCCAAAATGCTCACGAAAAGAAGGGGTATCACTATAATAAAAGTCACCACCTCCAGCTGCTGATAAACCGGATGCTCCGCCTACTACGATACACTCTGCCTCCTGCACTCTGCGAACAAATTCCTGAATCTGTTCCTCATAAGGAAGTGGTTTTTGTTTGCTCAACACTACAGCAGTACCGCCGGATGCATAGGTACTATAGTGTCTGGAATAGTTCATTTGTGTTTTCATTACCAAATTTTCATAACAGCTCATTTTTTTCATTCTCCTATCTCACAACTGTAATATCTTTAACCACCTTACTTAGTCTATCCTTCCCTTTCTGATTTCCTTTAACGCTACCGTAAGATTACCATTCACACCGATGGATTTTTCTTTGATTTCCTCTGGAATGTAAATTTCACCCTTGTTAAATGTGATATAACTTGCCTGTGGTTCTACTGCTGCCAGCTGCATCAAAGGAGCTTTAATCATCTGATTTCTCCAACCAATACCAAATTCCAGAATTACCAGCTTCTTTCCATGTAAATTCTGAATAAATTCTTGATAGCAGGCAGCCTTTTCCTTCCAATTTTTCGTTTCTGTAAACGAAGACATCTCACCCCAATCTACTTCCATATCACCACCGCATTTTAGACATTTCGGCAGTAATTCTTTGGGTACTCTTCCGTTTACTTCCTCTTCTGTCATGGCGAGAACTGCTTTTTGATTAGGATAGACCTCATCATGACATCTGTTCTTGCACCGCATCTGGGTTAATTTCCCTTCCATTTCAAAAACACGGTCTGCCTCAAAACCTGCCGGCACAAAATGATCCTCCGCATTGGAAGTTACTACGAAATATTCTTTATCTTTTACTAGTGCATAGATGTTTTCATAATCTCACTCGGCTCATCCTGCATAGCTTTTGCCTTAACAAGTCTGCTTACAAACGCCCACTTTTCTTCTACCTTCATTGGCACTGAAAATCCGTGTAAAACACAACGCAGTCCGTATTTTTCTCTGAAATCTCCCATATTTTTCTGAAACCATGCGTCATCTGCAAAAATATTATATCCCTCTGCGATAGACAAACCATTACTGGCTCCAATCAGAATACCATCTGCTTCTTTGATGATTTGACTTATCTCTTGATATACATTCATCTTCATCACATTTCCTTTCCTGCTATGTTTTCTTTTAAATCCCGCAGGGTTTCTGCCGAATCTCCTGCTATATAAATGCCTTTGTCTTTTATATGCTCTGGAACTGAGGATTTCTTCTGATTCAGACAAGCATAAAACACCTTTTCATTTTTGTATGTCATTTTCCAAAAAGGAAGTTTAATAATACTGGGTGTCATCTCACCAACCCCCAGCTCCAGCAGTACAACATTCTTATCTGTTCCATTCATGAGATATTTTTTCAGGAAATTCTCATATCGCCTTACACCTTCCCTCCAGTCTTTTCTCTCCAAAATGTATCATCCCTTACCCAGGGAACCATAATTCTCCCGCACTCATTACATCTTGGCAGAAGCTCGGAAGTAACACGCAGCTCCCGGATATTTTCGTTCATCCTGCGAATCATTTCTATATTGGAATAAATTTGGTCATGGCAAGGCTGACTGCATTGAACATAGCCGCTGTTACCTTGATAATCACAAATCCGTTCTTTCTGAAAAATCCGTTCAAACTGCATATCTATATTGGTTGTTAAAACAAAGACTTCTTTTTCCGCCACAATATCACGCAGGTCATAGTATGGCTGTCCTGTAGGTGCATCCCACATACTTTGTATGTAACGTGCATAATATGCCCACTGTTGTTCCGGCGATGAATAACAGTAGTAAAAAAAACCGTCAAAAGGAGATTTCAGTCCATACCACTCCTTGAAATCTTGTAAACATTCCTCCATATAGGGTAGCCAATGATAATGGTTATATCCCGCCGCACTGGAAAGACCAGAACCACCGCCTATCAAAACGGCATCTGCCTGACGGATTTTTTCTGCCAGAAAACTGACTTGTTCCTCCTTTTGCATACACCACTTTATCTCCTTTTTTATATCAGATTCCACACTTTTTATTTTGCTTGACTTTTATTTTTTACTTGTTAAAATTAAATTCCAAGCTTCTTCAACAGATCAATATCCCGTACCACAAGATCCGACTTTGTGCAGATCAGAATATTTGCGTCACTGCCGATCAGCTGCTCCAGAAGTTTTCTGGTATTCCCGAATTGCTCCTCCTGTGGATTGTAGCCATCTGTCACAGAACCGATGACCACCCGCTGTCCGGCATATTTCTTCGGATTTTTAATTTCCGGCCAATGCTTCACATCAAGGAAAGTGCCCCATTCCTCCTTGTGCCCGGTAAATCGCTTCATAAAAGAAGCATAGCAATACTTGCAGGCATGTGTACAGCCCACATAGGGATTGACCGAGTAACCGCCTACCGGCAGACTGGACTTAGTCATGATGTTCTTTGTTTCCACCTCACGAATGAGGATTCCATTTATTACTTCTTCCATGATTTCTGTACCTCTAACACTTTATTGAATTCCTCCGGCATTTCCTGAATCATATTTTCATCCCCTATGATAGGGACAAGGTCTTCCTTCATAAACACCGGAATACCGAGCTTATGTGCCTGGTCCGCCAGAGACCATGCCCATTCCGGCTCCGTATGAATCTTCCTGCTCTGAGCTCCGGTCATGGTGCCGACAACGATCCAATTGATTCCGGAAAGGTCAACTGTGCCGGGATCGTCGAATAACGGCTCAAAGGTAACATGGTAATGTTTTGCTCTGACGTTTTTCCGAAGGGCGTCGATACGCCACAGTTCTGCTTTCCTCGTCACCGTAACGCCAAACCATGCGTTTTCCAGATCGGTATCAAAATCCAGCAGATCGGGTCGCTTGGTCAGGAACAGGAACTGATGCTGTGGATTTTCACGGATCTTTGCAAATACCTCGTCTCTCCATTCCGGCTTCCATCCGGAGAGATCGCTCATCCCGGTAAGAAGAAAGTTTTGCGGACGTTTCTTTTCCATCATCCTGAGCTTGCCCGGAAAGAATTCAGGGTCAGCAAAGTCATCGATCATATGCCAGCGCTTCACATTGTTGCGGGCATAGCAATATGCACACCCCACTGTGCAGCCGATGACGAGATTCATGTTCTGAATCTGATCTTTGATACAAATACTCATGACTTCTGCCACTCCTCAAGATTCTTTCTGATGCGGTCGAGGCATTCCTCAAACCGGGTAATTTCTTCCTTTGAAAAACCCTTGTAGTAAATGTTGCCCATCTCATCAGATACAGAATCATACTCGCCCTTTAAGGTATGTGCTTTCTCGGTCAGAAACAGGAGTGTTTTCCTTTTGTCCGTTTCAGACTGAATGCGTCTTATCAGCCCTTGATGTTCCATTCTTTCCAGCATCGTAGTAAGAGATGTTATCGCTAATCCGCATTTAGTCGAGAGTGACTTTTTAAAGATAAGTAGTGTAGCAATGACGGTAACAATAGCAACTAAGATAACTTGCATTATGGACTCCTGATTGGTTGTGTTTTTGGTGATAATAACTTGCCGTAACACAATAACAATCAAAGATGTAACGATTGTTGCAGGAACAGATTTTCTGATCATGCCAATAATAAATGACCACAGAGACAGCACCATACATATAATCACAGTGGTTATTGCCATTGGTATCCATGTTCGGAGCATTGATGGTTGAAATGTTCCCTCCAGCATATTAAAGGATTTATCCGCAAATATAATATAACTGCTACAACAGATATATCCAATCGTCATTGAAATCGCTGTATAAACCATGATTATAGTTAATTTGCTGGCAATCAATTTTATTCTGTTTAAAGGATAAGAAAACATAATCGTAATTGTTCGATGATTATATTCTCCAATAACCAGCTTTGCCGTTAAGACCGACGAGTACACAAGAAAAATGAATGACATCAATAAGCCAATGACAAGGTATGTGCTTTCAAATGTGTCTTTGACCTGTTTGGGGTCTGTCATGCTATCCCATAAAGATATTGTAATGAAAAGGATGCTGAAAAGAATTGCGGCAAACATAAAGATAATATTTTGTGCAATACCAAATTTTTTCAGTTCCAGTTTGATCAAATGTGTCATCTCATTTTTCCTCCTCTGTAAGCTGGAAAAAGAAATCTTCCAGTGTGTCTTGCTTGCGTCCCATGCTCTCCAAACCAATCCCGTTCTCAATGATGGCTTTTGACAGAGCTTTACCTGAAATATCAGAATCATAAATGTGGATAAATTCTTTATCTAATACACTAAAATTCGTGATTCTCATGTTTTCAAGCAGTGCAGCAACACGAGTCACATCGTCAACCTGCAAGCTGATATAATCTGTTTGATGCTTATGGATTTCTTCGATAGGTAATTCTGTTAAGAGTTTTCCGTGTTGAATAATTCCAATCGTATCAGCAAGAAGATCCACTTCGGATAGAATGTGGCTGGATATAAAAATAGTTGTTCCATCTTCTTGATTTAGCCGTTGAAAAAGGGTTCGCATTTCACGAATACCCTCAGGGTCTAAAGCATTGATCGGTTCGTCTAAAATCAAAAATTCTGGCTTTGCCAGAATAGCTCTTGCAATAGCAAGTCGTTGTTTCATACCCAACGAGTAATGACAAACTTGTTTTTTCTCGACATTCTGCAAGTCCACCAAATGCAAAACCTCATCGATTCGTTTCTTGTTGGGAAATCCCATATACTCACAGTGCAGCTCTAAGTTTTGTCTGGCAGTCATTTTATCGTAAAAGTATGGATTCTCAATAATAGAACCAACCTTTTGAATATTTCATAACTGTGACTGGTAACTTTTTCGCCTAAAAGCTGAACCTCTCCAGCATCTGGCTGGATAAGACTCAAAATCATTTTCATAACCGTGCTTTTTCCTGCGCCGTTTGGACCAACAAAGCCATATATTGCCCCTTTAGATATATGCATATTTACATCGTCTACAACAATATTATCTTTGTAGGCTTTTCGCAAACCTACGGTTTCCATAATATAATCCATTTTGTGTGCCTCCTTTATAGCTGCCATTATACAAAATGGACTTCTCTTTTCTCTGTCATAAATCTAACGATTTTCTAACTTTTTCAAGATGATTGAGAAAATAGTTTGCTCATTTTGTACACTATAAACTTCTAAGTCTGCCCCAATTTGTTCAGCAAGACATTTTGAAATTGAAAGCCCCAAACCACTGCCGGAAGTTTTTCGGGCTGTTGTATAATTCCTTTCAAAGATCTGTTTTTGCTGCTGTGGTGATATCCCATCTCCTCGATCTTCTATTTCAATAATGTTTTTTCCATTTGATGTGGTGAGCCTTAAAGAAATATACTTACCATCACCACCATGTCGGATGGCATTGTCTATCAGATTTTTTAAAATGCGTTGTAACGCCTCGTTATCTGTATAGGCAAAAATCGGTGTATCCGGTATCTGAATATTGACTTCAAATTGTTTCTGTTCAAGAAGGTCATAGTAGTCCAAAATTGTATCTTGGCAAATCCTTGATATATTTTCCTTTTTCATTTTAATAGAAAAATCTCCAGAAGTTATTTTAGACATTGTAAAATAGTCGTTAATTGTTGAGATTAAATCATCAGCCTTTTGGTCTATTTTAACAGCCATAGCATGAACATTTTCAGATGCAGAGTAAGTGTTTGTTATATTGGAAAGCATTTCACTATTTCCTTTTAGAACAGTGAGTGGAGTTCGGATGTCGTGAGAGATGTTTGTAAGGACTTTCGCCATTGCCTGTTTACTCTGCTCAAATTGTGACTTTTTTGTATAAAAATCCTGAAGCAGCTTATTAAGTGCAGCGCTTAATTTCTTGATACTATCATTATCTGTAGGTATAAGTACAAAGCCATTTTCAGAAATGACAGAAATAGTATCAAGCCTACTTGTAATATAATCAATTTCTCGTACTAATTTTTTATGCTGTATCTGTTGCCAGATCAATATAAAAACCATAACAAATGAAAGAACCACAAATAAAATCATCATCTATTTCTCCTCCATCTTATATCCAATGCCCCATAAAGTTTTAACATAGGCTGTACTGTCTTCTGCATTGCTCTTCAATTTCAAGCGAAGACGATTGATGTGTGTATTCAACACATTTTCATTTCCAAAATATGGTTCTTTCCAAATCAGTTCATATAGCCTTTCCTTTGAATAAGCCTGCCCCGGATGGCTTGCTAAAATGTATAAAATTTGAAATTCAATTGGCGTTAAATCTATGGTTACTCCTTTGCGCTGAACCATGTGACTATGAGGGTCGATTTCTATATCTTTAATTTTGATAATTGAATTATTCGGTAACGCCTGGTAGGTTCTTGCTCGTCTGATGTTAGCCTTTATTCTAGCAGTAAGCTCAATGAGTGAAAAAGGTTTTACCACATAATCATCAGCACCCAAATTCAATCCTAATGATTTGTCTATATCATTGTCTTTAGCAGTAATAATAATAATTGGTATCTTGCTGACTTTACGAATTATCTTAATAATCTCCATCCCGCTTATATCCGGTAACATAAGATCAATAAGCGCGAGCGCATATTCATCATAGCTTGTAATTTTCTGGATAGCTGACATACCATCATTAAAAGCTGTCACTTCAAATTCTCCTGATAAATAATCGTTTATCATTCCTCTTATTTCTTTATCATCTTCAATCAATATTATCTTGTTTTCTATCATGATTACTCCTTGATTTTTTATTCTTCCGTCAATAGGTTTTTCTGCATCTTTTTTTCTCAACCAAATGGTTGTCTTTTTTACTTCTACCAAAACATTATAGTTCCCTTGCTCGGACAAAACAAGTTATCCACTTTCATTCATTCACAGAATCTGTATATCGACATAATCAGTCTTTTTATCTTGCATCATGAAATGACCAATTATGCCGATTTATTGTTTAACAGTTTTAGGCATGGTATAGTATGTTTTAGTAATATCCCCTTGTTTCCCGCCAGCCTTTCACATACCATCTTATCACGACATATATTACCTGTACCAATAACAATAGAAACAGTAGATTGACTGGTAATATTGTCCTTATCCAATCTGCGAAATAGATTGCTATTGCCATACTTATACGAGTATCACCATTATGGTAATCATATCCCAACAGCACTTCTTATATAACTCTGCAATCTTTATCTCTATAAATGCTAAAAGTATTCCTGCACCCACCAAACATCCACCGCAGATCAGTATTCTTATCAGCCAATATACAATTCCGGCAACGACAGGATTGGATATTCCATTACTAATCTGTGCCCATGTTCTTTCCTGTCAGTATAATCCACCCTGCAATGGTCTGTATAAAAGTGGCGATTGTATCAAAGAATACCACGCAATCAGAAATAAATATTTTTGACCGTATCATCTGAAAAAGAGTAGTTGATACGGAATACCATATCAGCAGAAACATCAATGCTTCATACATGGCTGTTTTTTGTTTTATATCTGCCTGCCAGTTGTTCTCTCTGCGTATCATACTTTTCCTTGGCTTTCAGATAAGCTGTCAGGTTACAGTTCCCACACTTTTGATAGAGTACCTGGCTTTTCAACCGGTATCTCTACTTTTTTTCTGATGGGAGAGTGCATAGTCCCGTTCCTGTTCTGCCTGCCTTAGCTTATCTTGACATTCCTCTGTCATGATTTCGGCAGCGTGCGTTTTCTCTTTTCTCTCTGCAACAATTCTTTTGTTTTCCTCAAGTCGTTCTTTAAGGCTTGAATGTTCCCTGCTCTGTACTCGCTGTTTAACCTCTCGTTCAAGGTCAGCGATTCGTCGAGCTGCATTTTCAGTTCCCGGATAGTCCTGTCTTTCTGGTCGAGTTCTTCCTGCATCTGCTCTGTCAGCAGAAGCAACTCTTCCAGTTGATCGTCGCTCTTTGAGTTTCTTAATTCGTTCATCAATCGACCTTCCTTTCTCTAATTGCTGTTCAAGTTCAGTAATTCGCTGTTCTGTTTCTGCAATAGCCGGTTCTCGCTGTTTAATTTCTGTGCCAATTCCTGCCATTGCTGATTCTCGTCTGTAAGTCGCTGTATCTGGTCTGCCTTTTCTTCCAGAAGCATCAGCAGTTCTTCTGTATCCGGCAAGATTTGAAGCAGCTCTGATAATTCTTTCTCTAATTGCTGCAATCGTTCTTCCTTCTCCTGAAAGCACATCAGCTTCTCGTCCTTTTCCTGTATCTCCTGAAGCATCTCTGCCATGATATTCTGTTGTCCCTCTATCTGTGTAATCATTGCTTCCATCATGGGAATTACTTCTTTGCTTTCTTCTAATGTCATTCAACCACTCCTTCCATATTGACAATGCACCGGATACCTTACCAAAGGTTGTGATTACCTTTTGCAGTAGTGCATTTTGTTTTTTAATCATCTGGTTTTCCTCTACCTTCCATGAACCATTCCATATCTGTCCGGTGAGATATTTTTCCTCAATCTTTCTTGCATCCGCACCCTCATGAATCGTAGGGATTTTTAATTTGCCCTGTCTTTCATAAGAGCGGTGGTCAATCTGATTGTCTATGGATAAATGCCGGTTACACATCCCAGCCCATTCGCTTCGCCATAACTCACAATTCTTTGGATTATTCCAGCCGGTAGCATCGGTCAGAACCCGTTTCCATTGTTTTCGGTTTCTTGCCCCGACTTTCTGTGCTCCGTTTTCATCAAGTACCGGAATGCGGATTCCATGCCGGTCAGGATTCTTTTTATCCTGCCACCAGTCCGGGTGGGATTCATCAACCACAATATTTCCGTCAGTATCTCTGACAAAATCCCAGTCCTTGACTTCCTTGTTGCCCCATGAGTGGTCTGGATTGAATGGTCGCATGGTTACAAGTAAATGCACATGTGGATTTCCATCGTTCTTATCGTGTATGCTCCAGTCGACACACATTCCCTTATCCACGAAAGTCTTTTGAATATATTCGGTTGTATAATCAATCTGTTCCTGTCTGCTCCATTCTTTCGGCAGGAAAATTCAAATGAGCGTCCAAGCTGTGCATCTGCATTTTTTCTATCTTCAATACCTCATTCCATAGACGCTGTTTCTGAAATGTGATTTTAAACTTTTCCAGGGCGGCATCTTTATCATCCGCTCTTTTATAACGGATAGACTGTTGAAACCTTTTTATATTTTCTTCCGGTACATGCAGCCATTCAGGAGGTGCATTTTCGCACATCATCGCTTCCTCGATGGATAATGCAATCTTTCTTTCCGTCATCTTGTCACCTCCTTATGAATTGCATTATGCAATTTTTGTTGTGCTGTTAGTATAGCGGTTTTATATTGTGTTGTCAAGCGTTATGAAATTTTAAAATAATTATTATATTGCATATTGCAATTATGTGAGGTACATGCTATAATTCATACATACCGAAAAAGGAGGCAATCAGCATGAAAGATAAAGAACTACGCAAGCTGATAGGCAGCAGGGCAAAACAGCGTCGTCTGATTACGGATAAGAAAGAATTACAGATTCGTGATGCAATGGGCGATATTCTCAAACAGTTACCTCTCGACCTTAGTAAAAAGGAAGATGCTTTTTTCCAAAGATTTACTGCTGTTGATGTTAAAGCAATATAACCTGTTTCTGGAATCATTCCAGTTTGCCTGCAAGAATTACAAGGGCAACACGAATGAAGCTGATATTGCAAAAGTAATGGGGTTTGAATCGAATGATGAATATAACGAGATTATGTTTCTCCGGGAGATCACCCATACTGTTAATGCCTTTAACGACATGGCAGATATCGTAAGGCTTTATTCCAAGAAACCGGAAATGGCAGAACAAAGGCTTGAAAATCTTTTTATCAGAAGTTTTGTATGAGGATTCCGATAATATCTGGATTTTCTTCTCGTACTTCTTTTATCAGTATTTCATAATCCTGAATATTTCGCTTTCCTTCAAATCCATCTCTACCACAAACATTTTGCTGTACAATTACTAATTCCATTCTATCTTCTCCTATGTTGGTTACAAAATATTATTGCACCACACTTCAAATGCCGATTTTCCAATCAGACTCCACAGGATTACCCTTGTATTGCTTTTAACTTTTTAAATCTAACAAAAAGTCTTTTATCCTTATGGCACGTATTTTCAAGCTCCTCAAGGCTATATCTTCTCAAATCATCTTTATATCGTTGCGGACAATCTTAAATGGCAATGTGGCACCTCCTTATCCATGCCTGTATTACTTTAATATATTCCTTATCTGCTTATCCCTTGCCTCCGGATACATCTTACGCATATAGTCTACAATCTGTTTCCATGATTCCTGTGGATTATCCTTATAGCAGGAAGTTACATAATCGTATCCATAGATATGCTCAATAGATGAATACACTGCAACATCCCATCCATATTCAATACCACTCTTATTCACTCGCTTCTTAAAATCATAGTTGCACAGATAGGTCTGCATCATAAGATTCGTTATTGCACCATCAAATCCCTTTTCTCCATCCTTACCAAATCCAGCTTGTTTTTTCAATTCATTGGAATAAATCTCTGAATCAGCATTATTTTCCATAAAATTGACCATTATCTTTTTATGCTTATTAGGTGCTTTACCATCATCATATAATGCATCAAAATCATATCCATCCCGGCGGTAATTAGCAAATACAGGAAGCCACTTTTTTGATATAAATCCTACCTTCTTATCAAAGAACTTTCCATAGACGATATCATGCCGCCTTGCTATAATAGCCCGCCACATCCATGGATCAATCTCTGGATCATCACTCCACCAATACTCTGGAACAGTTCTTTCTTCAAGTGAAAACCCATCTATATCATTCTTAAATAATGGTAAAAAGCCAAATTCATTTATATACTTGATTGCTTCATCTACAGAATGGATGCATTCCGGGTTGTCACTCTTCATGCCATGCATAATCCATTCACCTGATTCGTTTCCCATAATACACACGTCACCTCTATATGAACACCATTACAGTATTATTATTTTCTTCATATTTATGAAAATCCACTGTTTAATGAAACTCTTCCCATGTTTTTCCATCCAGTATTGATGCTATTTTATCTGTTTTAGGCAACGTTTTACTTTTGAACATTTCTGCCAGATTAAAATATTTACTTTTTTTGAATCGGGTTTTTACTTGCTTTTTAAAATCTGTTGGATAAAAATGCTCAACTATAAAATATCTATGCTTAACTGTTTTCAAATTGTATCCATATTCTGACTCTGCATGAACAATAGCCTCTTTAATCTTTTCTATCTCCTCTTTTGTAGCAGCTTCTCCGCTTTCATTAATATATGACACTTCTCCATTTACTAACTCTGCAACAACTGTCTTTTTCAATTTTCCGATTGCTCTAATACTCTTTTCCTTTATATAAGCCAATGTATCCATGACCTGAATAGCCTCTTGAAGCTTGATCATAATAAAAATCATATTTCAAATTATCTTCAAGTGTTGTTCCCGCAACAATTGCTCTCATCCATTTTCCATCATCAGGTATCAGTTTTTCATCAAAGCAATACTTCTTATAATCATCAAGCACAGCCATTATCTCTGAATCTCTCTCATCTACAATATCTTCCATTGCAGCAACTAATTGCTCAAATGTAATATTTACATGCCTTATTGGTGTTTTTATTTCATTAATCCTGTCTGTATTATACTTTTTTCAACACTGTGCCAAAACTATCCATCAATGACTCTTTCATAGGTTTTGGATCTAACGTTAATAGCACTTTTATCTCCTCTGTTCCAAACTGAGTAAGATGTTTTTCAAGCTGAGACTGTTGAAATTGATTATGTAATTTTGTCTCAACTACTATTTTAAAACTTTTCTGGCTTATAATCGCATCTGGAATGCTTTCCTCTCCCACTACCTGAAGATCAAATGTTATTTCAGGCGTCTCATCTTGTTCCAGTATTAAAGCATTCAACATTGCAAAGAATTTATCCGCATTATAATTATATAAGCGAGATAACATCAGCATAGTATTAGATGTATCTACATTCTCCTTTGAATGATATCTTTGAAAATAGTGTATCTGCACATTTATCCCTCCAATTTATCTAAATTTTGATTTTCATATGTACTCCAGATAAAATCAACAAACGTAATACTACTCCCAACAGCAAGCTTAGCATGTCTAACTTCAAGTCCTTGAAAAGATGCACTCTTACCATGACCACTTCCGAATGGATTTCGAATTTCTGCTAGTTTTGTAGGAATAGCTCTAAGATTTCCAAGAACTGCTTTAATTGCATCTGCCCCTCTATCTGTAGGCTGTACATTGGATGGAAGTAGATTTAAAGCTTTCATTGTCTTATCTGCCAATTGCGGTACATCATCATCTTTCGAATACGATATCTGCATTTCTTCAAGAATTGTTTTTTACAACAACTTTCAATCAATTCCTTTGCCATTCCGATTGCATTGGTTGGATTCGTATTCTGCATTTCTACCATCAAATCAATCTGCTGCGAAAGGTATTCGCTTGAAAACTTATTTTTTAGGTTCTCTGCTGTCATTGCAATTACTGTTGTGCCACCTTTTAAACGTGCTACTATTTCTTTACACTTTTCATATATCTTTGCATAATGTTCATCATACCTAGATGTATTACTCCAATTTTCCAAATCCTCATAATCAATGTTATATTCATATTCCATTTTATCCTCATAATAATGGAATAAATCTATAAGCAGCTTTGTTCTTTGTATATCATCAGCTTCATTCAAATACGCAACTAATGATTTTCCTTTCGATAAACCATATTTAGTTTTTATTGGCTCACCAATACTCGCGGTAGTAAATACATCAAATGAATTATCTGTAAAATCCAATACATATCCAGATCTGTTAAATAAAAGTAAAATGTCCCTTCCTCTTTTTTCGATACAAATTGCAAATCTATAGCACCTCCTCTATTTGCTTGCAACAGCAACCGACAATCGGTACCATCGCTTAATGTAAGAATCATTTAACAATTCCTTATCTGTTTCAACCAACTTTATAAACAGTCCTGTTAATCCATCATATTTATTATAATCACCAGCATCATACAGTTTCCAATTAAGCTGTTCTAATGTCCAGTTACGCTTAATTGAATTATGGAGCATAGATGTCGTTGCCCAGTTATCCATAGAATCAGTCCCACCTAATGCTACAGGATATATATGATCTACAGTGGGTACAAACTCCCAGTAAGCATTATGACATTCTTCCATTTTCCAATGAGCATGATATGGAAATGTCTCAGGCATGTAATAAGATAGTACCTTCAATATTCCTGGATTCACAAGTTTCTGTCCACTATATCTGTCAATAAATCCATCCCGTACAAATTGAGCCATCTTCTCCTTATCTGTATAATTACGCCCTTGTGCAGTCAACTTATGAAATGGATATTCTGTTTCTATCGCTATTCTTGCTTCTGCAACATTATGTTGCAGAAGCCTATTTGCTACTTGTTCAATAACATCTATTTTCTCCATAATTACACCACTCAATCTTATTTATTACGCATTTACTGCTCTTAAACTCTGATATGTGTCCTCTACAAACAAACCCAGAACTTCTTTCTTTATTTCATCATTCTGTAATAATAGTGTAAAGAAATCTTGATTCTGTTCCAAACCATCAATGAGTGCATCATCTACATGATCGAAGAATGCAAATTCAAAATCCTGTTCAGTATTGTTCTTTGCACTTGTCTTTAATTCCTCTGATTTTTTCATAATATCTCTAATCTGAAGAGCCGCTTTGATTGCCACATCGTTATCATAGTTTCTACCAGTTCTATTGTTAATTTCTATAATAATCTGAGATAGTCTTTCCTCTTTTGCCGGAGTCAGGACAATATCATAAGCTGTTGGTAGTTTCATTACTGGATCTGATTTCATTTGTGGCTTTTTATATTCTCCAGTTTTCTTCTGAATAAATCCAGTTGCTCTAATCTTTCCTTCCAGATTATAGCCTCCGCCTGGATGATTAATCTTAATATAGCTGATGAGATAATTTAAGAAATTGTACTTCTTATGTAATTCCTTATCTTCAAAGCAGCTTGCCTGTAACAGGAACTCATAAAACCTAATAAAATGTCTTATATCCATAGCGCACTGAGCCTTGTCTTCATCTGAGAAACTATCAATCACTCTTTTTGCTTTCTGCAGATAAAATGTCATCTGTTTCTTATCTTTTGCCGTATGTTCTGATTCATATAACAACTTATTAAATGCCTCAATATCTGCTGGATCTAAGAAGAAATATCCTTCAATTTTAGCAATACTATCATAAATAGCAGTTGGTGTAACACTATTGCTAAGAATTGTTTTCGTATAATACTTGCTAAATGCCGCCGTTATTTCATTATAATCATTAGCAAAATCAAGTATAAATGTCTTCTTTTTCATATGGAGGACATATCCTATTAAGGCGAGAAAGTGTCTGCACTGCTGTTACGCCATGCAACTTCTTTAATATGTACATTGCACATAATTTAGGCTGATCAAATCCGGTCTGATACTTATCCGCAACAAGTAATACCTGATAATTATCCTTATCGAACTCATCAGGAAGGCTCTTCTCAGCAACACCATTCATCCCAACTTCTGTGTACTCTTTATCATCAACTGTCACCTTACCTGAAAAAGCAACTAGTGCTTTTATGTCTTTGTAACCTTTTTTTTTGTCACGTAGTCTTCAAATGCCTGACGATACTTTACCGCCCCTGCTCTTGATTCAGTGACTACCATTGCCTTTGCATGTCCATCGAGTTCTGGCATTACAGTAGTTCTAAAATGCTCAATAATCATTTCTACTCTTTGACCAATATTAACTTCATATGTAGTTGTATAAAACGTGCTATTTGTCTTTTGGCATCATTTGTTTGCATTTTAGGATCATCTTTTATTTCTTTATTAAGTTTAAAGTAGGTATCTATAGTTACATAGTTCTGCAATACATCCAAAATAAAACCTTCCTCTATAGCTTGCTTCATGCTATATAAGTGAAATGCCACTTTATCTCCATGAATATCTTCACGACCAAAAAGCTGAAATGTCGTTGGCTTTGGAGTTGCTGTAAAGGCAAACATGGATACATTTGGTTGTTTACCATTCTTGCTGATTTCATCTACTATCATATCCTCTGCATCATAGTTCACCCCTGCACCATTACCTAGTGTCATCGTAATTGCAGCCATATTCTTTCCCGCTGTACTTGAATGTGCTTCATCTATGATTACACCAAACTTTTTATTTTTCAAGCCTTTCACCGTATCCACAATATACGGAAACTTCTGAATAGTAGTTGCAATAATCTTTGTATTACCTTCAAGTGCAATCGCCAAGTCCTGACTGACACACTTATCATCCATGACACGAATCATACCATCTTTATGCTCAATTCCCATAATTGCCTTCTGGAGCTGTCTATCTACTACGACTCTGTCTGTGCAAATGATAATGTTATCAAAAATTATCTTATTATTTTCATCATGCAAAGAAGCTAGTCTGTGTGCTAACCACGCAATACTGTTTGTCTTTCCGGAACCTGCCGAATGTTGAATCAAATAATTCAGACTTGTTCCATTGTCTACCACATCTGCCAAGACTTTACGAACGCAATCAAGTTGATGGTATCTTGGAAATATTACTGTTTCCTTACGCTTTATCTTATCCGTTACCGGATCTTTTTTCTCTTTACCTCTATGAACATAAATTTACTGATTATTTGTAACAGAGTATCCTTACTGAGAATATCTTCCCACATATAGTAGACGCTGTATTTATCCTTATAGATTGGATTGCCAGCTCCTGGTCAATACCCTCTCCCTTTCCCATATTAAAAGGCAGGAAAAAGGTAGATTCCCCGTCCAGTTTCGTTGTCATATATACCTGTTCCAAGTCCATTGCGAATGATACAAGCACTCCAGACTTCCAACGGAATAATCTTGTCTTAGGATTTCGCTGTGTTCTGTACTGATAAATTGCATCTTGATAGCTTTGCCCTGCAGCATTACATTTCAATTCAAAGGCAATAATCGCAAGACCATTTAAGAAGATTACGAGATCAATACGCTCATTGTCACTTGCCCACACTTCCTCCGATACTGTAAAACGATTCTGATTGTAAAGTCGATTTAATTCTTTGTTGAATGTTGTTGCCGGCTTTGTGTACATAAGTTCTAACTTATGATTAGCCACTTCAATGCCGTGTTTTAATACATCTAGTCTTGAACCCTCTGCTTTGTTTCCTCTGTGTTAATCTTCTGAACAATAATTTCCTGTAATTCATCCTTATAAACCTTTTCTAATGCTTCCATTTCATCAGGTTGTGTGGCATACAGAAATTCAAATAATGTTTTTCTATCTACTGCAAATAAACGGTCATAATTTGTTGCCGGCTTTATTGTATATCCTTGTTCTGATAATCTTTCAAGAATGAATTTTTGATAATCTTTCTCCGATAATACATTATTTATCATAAGTATCTCCTTTCCTAAGCATTCTTTAACCTCTTGATTAATTGTCTGGCAAATAGAAGAGCTATCTGGTCGCAACTATACTTTGCTGAATCAATTGCCTGAATATCTGCCACAAGCGGATACTTTGCCTTTAATTGTTCAGTCGTAATATTATGCAAGATAGGTAGAATAAGTTTCTGTCCGTTTCTGTTTTGTCGATTCAAAAATCCCGCCAACTCACGTTCTGTCCACTCTCTATCAAAGAAATTTTCTGATATCACAATAATAGCAAATTCTGCTTTCTTGGTTCCATTTAGTATTCTATCTTTCCAATTGTCGCCCCATTCCAATGACTCTTTATCATAGAATATATTTACACCTAATGTATTAAGAGACTTATATAGTTCTTCAATTAAATCTTCCTTATCTTTGTTAGCATGAGAAATGAATACATCAAACTCCGGCAATGTTTTCGCTTGATACTTAGGGACTTCCACTGTAGATATACCATTCATTTTATCAATAAATGCGTTATCTTTACTTATGCTCTCTAAACATCCCACTAAATCCTTATATGCGTCCAGACTTCTATGAAATAGAATTGTTTTAATACGCTGTCCCAATGGATGTTCTTTCAAATAATTATTATAAAATATCTCAACATCATTAATCCAGATTTCACTTGGACGATTATACTCATTTATATTAGTTTCTAAACCGCCTGCGTTTATCGGTGTTTTAATGTTCTTAGTTCTTTCCAACAGTTCATTTAATTGTTCTTCGAAATCTGCCATTACAAAACCTCCCTTTTTCCAGTAACATATTCATAAATTATTGATTTTTTATATTCTTCAAGGGTTGCAAGCTGTTCCTTTTTCAATAAAATCGTCTTTTCGATTACAGAACACTTATCATTTAAATACTTTACAATTTCATCTTGCTCCTCTTTAGATGGTGCAAAAATCAATAATTTTGAAAATTCACTATAATTCAATCCTTGCCTTACACCATTTCCCATATTATAAAACACTTTCATAACATCAAACGAATGCAATAAATAATGGAAATACTCCGAATTGATATCTCCCTTTGGCATCAAATCAATGTACGCTGATGTTATAATGCCATGCTCTGTTACTAATCCAGTTCTCAAACTTCTTTTATCATTTTGTAAATCTGTAGGTCTAATAATAATATCACCTGGTTCTACAACATTATATGTATTGAAGCTAGCTGGTAATAGTCCGCCATTAGTATTAATGTCCTTACGTATTATTTTTCCATAACTTAGAGATAACAAATTTTGTTCATTTAGTGCATAATTTTTACTTTTCTTTCCCCAAAATAATAATAAACAGGATGAAGTTCCCATGTACTTGGTATTTTACCAACATACTTAATACCACTATCCTTCATCTGAACATCAGGATTGAGTCCTTCGGTAACAGTTTCAATAATTACCGACTTCTTGTATTCCTCAAGCGTTTCAATTTCTGTTTGAATATCAGTAACCAGCTTATCTATTTCTATACATTTTGAGTCGAGAAAATCTGCAATTTTCATCTGAATCTCAAATGGCGGTACAATTATTGATGCATTACTTATATTTTTCTGAGTGATACTAAATACCTTTACTCCAGACGATTTTTCTCTGATTTGACGTCTCCAACAATCAGTCTGAAATAAATATGCAAAATACCTCATATCCTTCCGAAATAAAGAATGTGCTATTACTACATGGTACCCACCAAATAACAATGTATCGTCTCTTTTATACACACAATTTCCGCATCCATTGTAATCTTCCGAAGTATCTGCAAAACAAAGTCGTATTTTTTCACTTCGCACAATGGAAATAATGTACTATATTTATTCTCTACATATCTTAAAAGAGATGGATCTATATTTACACCACTATTATATTTTGCATGTATCTGACCATAACTAACAACTGGTAACCCTTCATCTTTAAGATTATCCTTTGTTATTGGTAAACCTTTTCCAAATGAAAAATTATACTTGAGCTTGTCTGTCGTCCAGCCTAAAGGTATCTTTTTTCTATCCAAATAAGACCACTATCTTTCATTTCAAGCATCTATCTATACCTCCCCAAAAAGCTTAGCAATACCTTCACTTACAGAAAGTTCAAGTTCTGTAAACTTTACTTCTAACTCCTCTGATGGTGTAGGTTGTTGGTACTTATAAAAATATCTTGTAAACGGTATTTCTGCACCAGTTCTGATTACGGGATTCTTCTTTGTCAAATCTTCCTCCCAAAACCACTTTGCATCAGGAACATGAAGAAGGACCTCTCTATCCATATATTCTTCAATTGATTCATCATATTTGACTATTTCAGAATCCTTTGTTGTTTTGTCATATATAACATTTCCCTTTTTGTCTTTCTGAATCTCTGCTGATTTATCCATAAGAGACAAACCATCCTCAATTTTGGTAATTAACTTTTTATCAGTTGTGATATCGGAAAGGATTTTTTTACTAGCTCAGGTTCAAATTCTTCAGGTGATAAATATTTTTGTGTGATTTAGCATTGTCTAGTACACTCAGAATGTCATCGTATAATGGTTTAGTTGCATAATATCCTTCCAGTTTTTTCTTATCCTTGCCATTAATTGTTGTTCCTTTCTCTTCAAGCTCAGTGACCTTTACCTCATCCCAAAGTGCCTTTAATGCACCACTCTGTAGCATATTTTGGATACTTTCATCTGTAATAGAATAACTACGCTGCAAAGGCTGCATAACTGCATATTCACGATAGATAAACTCTGTATTGTCATAAATCTTAACAAGTTCATTTTCCTTGAAATCTGCATAAAGCTTTGTAATCTCTGCCCGATCTTCAGGTCTGAACTCATTTTTCTTATTTCCTAAAAGGCTTTCTCAATTTATGACAAATACTCGAAGCATCAATCAACTGAATCTTTCCTTTTCGTTCTTTGCGCTTATTTTTTGACAAGATCCATACATGAGTTGAAATACCTGTATTGTAGAATAAATCTGTTGGCATCTGTACAATAGCTTCTATTAAATCGTTTTCCAATAGCCATCTTCGAATCTGAGATTCTCCGGAAGCTGTTCCCCCGGCAAATAATGGTGAGCCATTTTCAATAATAGCAGCTCTACCATTGTTATCATCCATCTTGTCTATTGCTGACTGAATAAAGATAAGCTGCGCATCACCTCCGCTCGGAAGTCCAGCTCCCCATCTTCCATCTAATCCTTTGGCATACTCATCATTTACCGCTTGCTCCTGACCTTCTTTTGCATTATTTCCTGACCAAGATGTGCCAAAAAGGTGGATTCTCAAGTACAAATCTCATCTTCGTTCCTTTAAAGCAGTCCTCCTTGAAGGTATCAGCATGACGGAAGTCTTCGGCATTTTGCCTTTTAATCAACATTTCTGCCAAACCAATCGCATATGATACCCCCATTATATTCCTGCCCAAAGAGTCTTACATCCGCTGAAGGATTATAATGTTTCAAATAACTGTATGCTGTAGACAGCATTCCGCCAGTTCCACACGCCTGGTCACATATAGTGATAATCTTGCCATCTTCAAAAATATCATCACATCCCTCAGCAACTAAAAAGTGATACACACATTTTGATAATATCTCGTCCAGTGTAATATTGTCCTGCATCTACATTCTGGAAGAATCTTCCAATAAGATTTTCAAAAATATATCCCATTTTAATTGAATCATATGTAGCCGGAGATAAATCGAGTTCTGAAAAAGCCTTAACTACAGTATATAAACAGCCGCCCTTGCTCATCGTTTTGATATGTGAGCTAAAATTAAGTGTATCCTCATCGTTCAAAAGACTTCGAACATTAGGAGAAAATGATTCCACATATGTTATAATATTTTTCTCGATATAATCAGGATCATTGCACAATTCTTTTAATGATAATTCACTTGTATTATAAAATTGATACTTTGAAATTCTATACATTGCTTTTTCAGGATAGCAAGGATTTTCGTTAAATTTATCCACTACTGCCTGCTTAGTTGACTCTAATGCACATTCTAATCGCCTTATGATCGTCATCGGAATAATTACATCGCCATATTTATCCGGCATGTATACTCCTCTTAACTTGTTCGCAATACTCCATATGAAATTAGCTTCCGACGTAATATCTACAGGATTATCATCCCATAAAACATCAATATTCTGGTTTGTCATATTATTCTACCTCCATGTTATCATCATTATAAATTTTTATCTGTCCATTATTCAGGACTGCTATTTGAATAATTCAATCTTTTGTTCTTTTTTTTTATCTAGTTGTCGTAACAACTCATATTCCAGTTCCAACTCTGCATTTATATCTTCCAGGTTACGAACCGGATCTATATCTTCATTTTCAAGGTACATACCAAGTGTCCAGTCACCAACTTCAAGTACTTTTGCATCTGGTACTAAAAACGATATTCCTTTTACTGCTTTCTTATTATCCAAGATATCTTTCAAAATATTTTTGTTATCATCTGAAATATAAGCATCATTTCTTCGCTCTCTTTGAAAAAGGCTAGTCGCATCTACGAAAAGTACGTCTTTATTTCCATGTTCAATAATCAGCATTGTAGATTTAATTGATGAGCTAGTATGTACTGCCGGAAGAGTTACCACTGCCTTTAGCAATCCTTTTTTTTACTATTTTGTCTCTGAATGTACTTAACGACTTTGTCTGCTTAAAAAGAAAATTAGGTGGAACAATAACCACAAATCTTCCATTCTCGCTTAAAGAATCAATTGCTGTTGCCATAAGAAGAGGTTCTGCTTCTCTGCATATAGGACTATCAAGCCATTCTCTTGCACGTAATCCTGTATATCCTATATGTTCTAAGTCTCCCATTTTCATTCCAAAAGGAATATCCATTACCACTTTATCCATATCACATGGCGTGTTGATTGCTGTAAAATCATCAGACATAAATTCATATTCTTTGACATCAGCAAGAATTGCATTCATAGCAGCAATTGCCAGTGAATTTCTATTTATATCCACACCCAAAAAAGAATATATCCTTTTTCCCTTCAAGACATTTCATTGCTGAATAGCCACAACCCACTGTACCATCCAGTACCCTATCGCCATCATGAATATCTGTAGCAAGTCTTAACAATGCAGAAATAGCATTACTAGATACCATTTCACTACCAGTTTTAATCTGCTTATTCAATGAATAAATCAATTTGTTTGCATATGGATAATACCCTTCATTATCTATAATAATTTCTGATACTATCTGTATTGTTTCAAAAAAATGCTCTCTTCCACATGTTATCTTCGATGTTCAAAGGAAATAATACCTCCGAAATTAGACCATGATTTAAATGATATGTTTCTTCAAACACATCTGCACTCTTTACCAAAAACATCAACATCGTCAATAGCTGTAGGTCTAAATACAGATTTGGTCATTTCTACTAATCTACTCATATACTGTGGATTTTGACAGATATTACTTTCTATCATCTTGCGCAGACACATGATATATAGAGTACGACCAATATACACACTATCCATAAATCCATAATTTCTCCAAGTATTAGCTACTTTACCAACAAATTCATCTATTGCCTTATTATTTGCCATCTTATTTTCCTCCCAAAATTGCATCAAGCTTTTCTTTTTCTAATTCAATAATTCTTGCTAAGACCTTCTCTTTTTCGCTTACAATCTCGTAATACTCAGCCACTTGTTTCTGTTCATCCATCGACAACACTTTTATCTGTACTTCTTTTATCTTACTCATTGTAAGAAGTGGAACGGCTGCACCACTAACCTTACTTAATACCTGTTTTCGATAAACTCCTGAATTCATAAAAGCAGTTAAATATTCTGAAGAAACATCTTTGCTTCGATTTCTAATAATTATGCAAAAAGACGTAACAAGTAATCCCGCATCCTTTTCTGTAATATAAGCTACATCATATGGTGTAGACAACTTCACTACAATATCTCCCGTATGTGTAAGTTTCTTCTCATCAATTTCTGTTTTATATTCCATTTCATAAAGTTCGTCATGTTCAATATTTCCATTCTGAATCGCTTTAGGCGGAATCACCAGAATTTTTCCAATCGACTTGTCATCCTTTTCTGGATTTGCTTCAACTCTCGAAGTTATCTGACCACCAACAAATGTCAACCCCTTAATGTTTCCAATGGTATTCTGCTTATTCATTTTTATATCCTTTCATTATGTGATATATTTTTTTATGTTCTTATTTAATTTGTAAAAGAATAAGCACTGTGCCAGTGCCATTCCTTTTTTTGATGTTATCAATATAACACCTATTCGCAAATATGTCAATAACATTTTTATAAATATCTTTAGTTCTTCTGATATATTTTTATATGTCCATTTCATTTTGTGTTGTAATATAGTTTTCCCTCTTTTGCTATAAGTCTTACATCTTCATTGTACCGGTCTCTCATATCTAAAGTTCTATCATTAAGCTGAATGTTTCTTTGCACTCGGATATTTGTAACCGCTTCTTTTCCTATATTCCTATATTTCCATTTTTCACTAATCAGCTCTAGTGGCTTATGTATCACTGCATCTATCCCCTGTCTTTCCATACGTGCCTGAGCGACATCTATTTTAAACTTCTTTTTATGAAATTCGTGCCATTTTCTTAGCTTATCAAGCAAGTTATTTTCCATATCATACATATCAGAATAAGCTGCATAGCATTGTTCCTTTGATATAGCTCCTAAATGTAATGTATAGTTCAAATCTGCAATCATGTATAGCACTTCTGTTAATGTTCCTTGATACTTTTGCCAAATAGCCACTTCGCTCATCAACTTATCATATTTTTCAAAAGACTCTCCCTCTTTACTGCTTAACTCTGAAATAGTTACATTTGCCTGATTAAGTAAATCCATGCATGTTGTCTCCAATCCTTGAAGTCTTTGGATTTCTTCATTCCGTAAATTATTATCTTCAAGTATCTCCGTCTGAAACTCAGATGCTCTTTTTACCTGCGTCATAAGGGTTAGTACTTTGCCTTTGTATTCTGCCATCTGAAAATTTGCTAATTTAGAAATATTACTATTCATATCTGCTAATTCACCATTGATTTGTTTCATATAATATTGTCCCACTACAAGAGCAGCCGCTCCCATAGCAGCATTAGCAATATTTGCTGCTGCAATTTTATTTACAGCACTATCAGCATTCATCCAATTTGCTTGCCCTGCAATTCCTTTTTATTTCTAAAGAAACCTCTTACGGCACCTTCCATATCCTTAGAATTTACCAATTTTGCTCCTGCCGGTAGTATTGCCTGATATACACCTTGATTTGCCAGTTGCATTCCTTCTGCTACTGCACCTACATTTACTCCTGCCTGTGCAACTGTGGAACAGCACTTATAATTCTGTTGATTACTTTATCATCTTCTATTTTAACAAGTGCCAGTCCATTGTCTTCAAATACATCCGGCAATTGCTCTACTTGCACTTGTAACTCATTCTTTTTTTCCAAACATTTTATTTCATCATCTCCTAAATTAGTGTTGGATCTGCTCCAAACCATGTCTGTACATCATTTTCTGCTGTTACATTTTCAATCCATGCCACCCCAAACACATACCTTGTTGTCTTAGTTTCTTCCAAAATCAGATACGAAACGCCATCTTCCATATAATCATTATCATAATCATACACATCTGATGCACGTGTTCCATCAGGATAATATCCAGCATCACCTTCCATACCTATCGACAATTTAATATTATCTCTGTAAAATGACTTCAACTCCAATCGTTCACCTGATTCTATTCCATCTTCTTTGGATGAAATATAATCCTTAATTTTGCAAGAAATAACATGGAATTTACCATCTGGGATAAAATTAACTTCTATGCTATATCTACCATCTATATCTGGACATAATTTGTCTGATATTCTAATATTTCTTTCGACATATTCTATTTTTTTATCATTTATGTATATTTCTATATCTCCCAATGGTGTAGTCAGCATGATTAATCCTCCAATCCTTTTTATTATAACATCTATAATATTTAT
>VOFH01000664.1_pt1 | contig 35326 bp, 33 predicted proteins | sample 5384091 | NCBI WGS metagenome assembly VOFH01 (sample SAMN12384727, study PRJNA508395) | human gut metagenome | isolation source: healthy gut G | host: Homo sapiens
GAACTGACGAAATGGCTTATAACATGCGAGACGATATTAAGGAAGTATATTTCACCGAAGAGCAGCTGCGAGACAAGGTCCGCGAGCTTGGCGCGCGCATCACTGAAGATTACCGCGGCAAGAATCCGCTGATCGTCAGCGTCCTCAAGGGCTCGTACATCTTCATGTCCGACCTGACCCGCGCGATCGATACGCCGTGCAACGTGGATTTCATGGTCGTGTCCAGCTACGGCAACGGCACTGCGCGGTCGCGGGCGAGGCAGGCGTGCAGTTTTTGTCCATCTCGGGCTCGGACTTTGTCGAGCTGTATGTCGGCGTCGGCGCGTCCCGCGTGCGCGACCTGTTCGAGCAGGCAAAGAAGAACGCGCCGGCCATCGTGTTCATCGACGAGATCGACGCGGTCGGCCGTCAGCGCGGCAGCGGTGGCGCCGTACTCGCCGCCCTGGCTGCGGTATTCGAGCGGCTGCTCCGCGATTTCTTTGCCATTCTGATAGAGAATGATGCGCCCGGTGAACGAATTGTCCTCCAGCGCGTCGTGGAAGTCCACATAGGTGGAAAGCGTTCCCGTGAACGTGTTCTTACCAAAGCTGAACGTCGGGCCGCCGCTCGACCAGTAAGCCTGAACGTCAATCGAGAAGCGGTTTTCGATGTCGGATTCGCTTGCGATGAGCAGATTGCGTGTGCCGCCGTTCTGGTCGGTGAGAACGAGATAAACCGAGTATTCGTCCACCATCGGGATTGTCAGACTGCCGCGATAGCCGCCTCCGGCGTCGCCTTCCGCCTCGCATTCCCACGACTGCTCGCCGCCTCGGAGCAGGAATTTCGCGGTTTCGCCGTCGCTTGCCACGCGCGGCACGGCGGAGAACGTCACGATAAGCTGCTCGGTGTTCTCCGGGTCGAGCGTCATGTGCTCGCTCGACTCCGCGAAGTCGCCGGTATCCGCGTCGGTGCCCGGGTAGTAGACCGTATTGACATTTCCGGCCTGCACGCGCAGTGCCTGCACTTCGCCTTTCAACTGCGCGATTTGATACAGGCATACCGCGTTCAGCGCGAGAGATACGCACAGAAGCGCCGCGCCGCCGATGGCGAGTATTTTCCCGCGAGAGAGAGAAACGCCTTTGTGCGGCGTCTCAGGAGCCGCAGGAGCGTCCTCGTTTTCTTTCCCTGCACCGCCCTCCGCCGGGGAGCGGGGAAGGGCGCGTCCGGCCGCAGCAGCGTATCGACCGGCACGCCGAACAGCCGGCTCAGCTCCATCAGGTTGTCCATCGTCGGGACGGCCTGGTCGGCCTCCCATTTGCTCACTGCCTGCCGGGAGAGGCCGAGCTTTTCGCCGAGCGCTTCCTGGCTGAGCTTATGGTCGCGCCGCAGAGCTGCGATTTTTTCACCTGTTGTCATCGTGCTCACCTCCTGTAAGCTCACTCTATCCGAAAACCCGTTATTTCGCCACCAACCTTGCGTTTCCTCGTGTCAACCGCAGGTTGCGGCGAGAAAAACGGTAGCAAAAGAGCCCCGAACACGGCGCTTCGAGGCTCTTTCAGGCAATACCGCCGCAGCTTTCATTGTGCGGTGTTGCCTTGGGATTGGGGTACGGAGAAAATCAGTCGCCGAAGAACTGGTCGTGGATGGCCTTGACTGCCTTCTCGCTGTCCTCCTCGTTGATGAGGACGGAGATCTTGATCTCAGAGGTGGAGATCATGCGGATGTTGATGCCGGCGCCTGCCAGAGCCTCGAACATCTTGGAAGCGACGCCTGCGGCGGACGCCATGCCGGCGCCGACGATGGAGACCTTTGCGACCTTGGTGTTGATGGAGACATCCTCGTAGTCGAGCATTTCCTTTGCGTCGCGCAGGATACCTGCAACGCGCTCTGCATCGTCCTGACGGATGGTGAAGGAGATGGACTTCTTGTTGTCGCGGCCGACGGACTGGAGAATGATGTCGATGTTGACATTGTGCTTGGCCATGAGCGAGAATACCTTGAAGGCGGTGCCCGGGGTATCGTTCAGATTGATGATCGCGACGCGCGCGCAGTTATTATCACGGGCTACACCCGAAACGTTCAGTTTTTCCATGTTAGAACCCTCCTTGACTTTCGTACCCGGATTGCGGGTAAAGCTCGAAACGACCTCGAGATCGACATTGTACTTCTTTGCCATTTCAACCGAGCGGTTGTGCAGTACCTGAGCGCCGAGCGACGCCAGCTCGAGCATTTCATCATAGGTGATGGCGTCGAGCTTGTGCGCATTCTTGACGATGCGCGGGTCGGCGGTGTAGACGCCGTCAACGTCGGTGTAGATCTGGCACAGGTCAGCGCCGAGCGTTGCGGCGATGGCGACAGCGGTCGTGTCCGAGCCGCCGCGGCCGAGGGTGGTCACGTCGCCCATCTTGTTGATGCCCTGGAAGCCGGCAACGATAACGATGCGGCCGTTGTCCAGCTCTGCCTTGAGGCGGTCGCCGGAGATGCGCTTGATGCGCGCGTCCGAGTAGTTGCTGTTGGTCTCCATGCCGATCTGCCAGCCGGTCAGGGAAACGACCGGGAAGCCGAGCTTCTGGATGGCCATGGCGAGCAGGGACATCGAGATCATCTCGCCGGTGTTGAGCAGCACATCCATCTCGCGTCTGGACGGACGCTCGTTCAGCTCGGCAGCCTTTTCGATGAGGTCATCGGTGGTGTCGCCCTGAGCGGAAACGACGACAACGACCTGATTGCCGGCCTTAGCGGTGCTGGTGACGATGTCAGCGACATTCTTCAGTCGTTCGGTGTTGGCGACCGAGGTGCCGCCGAACTTTTGCACAATAAGACTCATAGTTGTTTAATTTCCTCCTTATATCACGCGCCTGCCGGAGCAGGAGCGTCTCCATATGCAAACTGTAAAAAAGTGTGCATTACAGACGTTTTACCGTGGTGCCGACCTCGTCGCAGCGCAGCTGCACTGCCTTCCAGTGCGGGTATTTCGCCTCGCACAGAGCCTGCGCCTTTTCGATATAGTCGCGGTCGCCCTTGTAGACGATGGCGACGATGGACGGGCCTGCGCCCGAGATGAACGCGCCGAGCGCGCCGAGCTCCTTGGCCTCGCGGACGATGTCCTCGCCGTTTTCGATGAGGCTGAAGCGGTAGGGCTGATGCAGGCAGTCGCCGGTCGCGACGTCCAGATTTTCCAGCTTGCCGGTGGTCAGGCTGCCCGCGAGCAGAGCCGCACGCGCGAGGTTGTAGACCGCGTCGTGGTGGTCGATGCGCTTCGGGAGCGCCGCACGCGCCTTTTCGGTGGAAAGCTGGAAGTCCGGGATAAAGACCACGAAGTCGATCGCGCCGTGGACCGGCACGCGGACATGGCTGACATGGCCGTTTTCGAGCAGCGCCACGCAGAAGCCGCCGAGGATGGCCGGAGTCGAGTTATCCGGATGGCCCTCGATGGTCGCCGCAAGATCAATGACCGCGTTGCGGTCAAGCGGCTCGCCGAGCAGGGCGTTCGCGCCCATGATGCCGGCGACCGTGCAGGCCGAGGACGAACCCAGACCGCGCGTCTGCGGGATGGCGCAGTCCTCGACGATGGTCAGGCCGGAGAGCGGCTTGCCGCACTCGTCGTACACGCGCTTGGCGCACTGGTAGATGAGGTTGGACTCGTCCTTCGGGACGAACTGACCGTTTTTATCCGAAATATCGATATGATCGTTCTCAGCAAGGTCGATCACGTTGTACATTTCGAGCGCGATGCCGATGCTGTCGTAGCCCGAGCCCATATTGGCGCTCGTAGCAGGAACGGTAACACGAACCATTTTATGTATGCCTCCTTAGAGAATGCGCATTGCCGCGCAGACCTTGCCGACGGCGTTCAGTTTTTCGGCTGCCGCATCCATTTCGGCAGTCGGGATCTTGCTGGTCTGGACGACGAATACGCCTTCGACCGGCTCGGACAGGCTCTCGACCGGGAGAATGCTCTCGATGTCCTCGCGCGCGCCCTTGAAGCGGACGTACCACGCGGAGCGCAGCGTGTCGAGCGGACGGAGCAGCTTTTTCGAGCCATCGCCCCACATGATGCGGCGGCGGTTATCCTTGTGCTCGATGGAGTCGAGCATATCAGCGACAACGGCGGAAGCGGTCGCGAGCTTGCCTGCGCCCTTGCCGTAGAACATGACCTCGCCGGTCGCGTTGCCGTCGACCATGATGGCGTTGAATACGTCCTCGACGGCTGCAAGCGGGCTCTCCTTGTGGATGAGGTGAGGAGCGACGTAGGCATAGGCCGTGCCGTCCTCGCAGCGCACCGAGCGGCCGAGCAGCTTGATGACGCAGCCGAGCTTGTCGGCGTTTGCGACGTCCTCGAGGGTGATCTTGGTGATGCCCCTCGCAGGAAACCGTATCCGGTCGAACTTGTCGCCGTAGGCGAGATCGGACAGGATGCAGGTCTTGCGGCAGGCGTCGTGACCGTCCACGTCGGCGGTGGGGTCCTGCTCGGCGTAGCCGTTGACCTGCGCCTGACGCAGCGCGTCCTCGAAGGTGACGCCGTTGTGGATCATCCGGGTGAGGATGTAGTTGGTGGTGCCGTTGAGGATGCCGCAGATCTGGTTGAACTCGTTGGCAGCGAGGCACTGGAGCATCGGGCGGATGATCGGGATGCCGCCGCCGACGGACGCCTCAAACATGTAGTTGACGCCATGTTCCTCGGCGATCTTGAGCAGCTCGTCACCCTTCGTCGCGACGAGCTCCTTGTTGGAGGTGCAGACGCTCTTGCCGGCCTCGAGGCAGCGCTTGGTGAACTGATAGGCTGCGCCCACGCCGCCCATGACCTCGGCAACGACCGTTACCTCAGGGTCGTTCTCGATGACGGAGAAGTCGGTAACGAATTTATGTCCGTAGGGCAGAGAGGAAAAATCGCGCAGATCGAGCACATACTTGACCTCGACCGGCTCGCCGACCGTGCGCGCAATCTTCTCGGCGTTCATCTCGAATACCTCGTACACGCCGGAACCGACCGTTCCGTGTCCCATGATTGCTACTTTTACCATTGTGATAATTCCTTTCCGTGGGAGAATTTATTGCAGTTTATCATTCGGAAGCAAGGATCTCGACCTTGTTCACGCCCTCGAGCTGCTCTGCACGGTGCAGCAGCTCCTCGACCGAATATTTCATTTCGCCCGTTCGCGCGGCGATCGTGACCGATGCCTGACCGCGCATGGGGATGGACTGGTTGACCGTCATGAGGTTCGCACCCGACTTCGCCATCAGTCCGAGGATGCTCGAGAGCATACCCGGCTGGTCGTGCAGCATGAAGTGGAACGTCACGATGCGGTCGGTCGTCGCCTCGAAAAAGGGTCGGACGCCGTCCTTGTATTTATAGTAAGCGCTGCGCGACAGGCCTGCGAGCTTTGCGGCCTCGCTTGCTGTTGCAGCCTTACCCGAGGCGATCGCCTCATTGGCCTCGATCACGCGCTGAAAGACTTCGGGCAGCAGCGTTCGTTCGACCAGATAGTATTTGGGTTTAACCATGCGTTAATCTGTCCTTCCTGAAAAGACATATGTCTTTTTCACGCTCTCCTATCATACCATATAGCCGCGTCTGACGCAAGGGAGAAATCTATAAAATTCCCAGAAATTCGCGCCTTCATTTGTCGATATTGCCAAAGTCGACAGAAAAAAGTGCAGCAGTATACTAAAATTATAAAGAAAAGACGAAAGAAAGTAAAGAGGGGGAGGGAGAAAACCGATTCAGTTCACGGCTTTTGCGGCCGCGAGCACGAAAACACAGGCGGCGCCCATGCTGCGCAGGACATGCGCGGCGTCTGCGGCGGTCGAGCCGGTCGTGATGATATCGTCGATGACCACGACGCGCTCGCCTGCGAGCGGAATGCGTCCGGGCAGGAGCGAGCCGGCGGCATTCTTCCGGCGGGCGGCAGCGTCCTGCTGCACGGACTGACGGGCGGTAAACGGACGCTTGCGCAGCGCGGAAACGCAGGGCATCGAGAGTGATTGCGCGATCGGACGCGCGAGCAGCTCGGCCTGATTGTAGCCGCGCTCCCGTGCGCGGAGAAAGCCGAGCGGCAGGTATGTGATGCAGGTGGGCTGCCACCGGTCGAGCTGCGCGGCGAGAACCGCCGCCATCTCGGCGGCGAACCATGCAGCATACTGCGGTCTGCCGCCGAATTTGAAGCGGTGCAGCGCTTCTTTGACTGTGCCGCGATAGCAGAGCGCCGCCGCCGCGCCGTCGGCACCGGGAACGGAAAATTCGCCGTGATACCGGTATTCCGTGCGTACCTCGCGCGCACAGTCCGGACACAGCGCCGCGCTGTGCTTTTCGACGGGAAGGACCCGGCCGCACAGGATGCACGTCCGGTCGAATAAAACGGGCATGAGGTTCACCTCCGGATGAAAAAAGAGCTGTCCGCGAGGGACAGCTCTCAGTTTGTCGATAAAGGTCGATAAAGTCCGTGTTCACGCAAAGCACGAGCCGCGCGGCAGCGCGCATTCAAATCGGTTTGAATACCTTCGGATGACTCGTGTTCTGCGTTCGTCAGAACACAGATTGCCGGCGAAACGTCAGTTTCGCGACGGTCTAAATTTTACTTTGCGAGCAGTTTCTTGAGGCGCTCCGCAGCCTCGAGCGTGCGCTTCTGGTCGCCGAAGGCAGTCAGACGGAAGAAACCGTCGCCGTTCTTGCCGAAGCCTGCACCCGGGGTGCCGACAACGTTCGCGTTCTCGAGCAGGTAGTCGAAGAACGTCCAGGAATCCATGCCGTTCGGGCACTTGAGCCACAGGTACGGGCTGCTCTTGCCGCCGGTGTACCAGATGCCGAGCTCGTCGAGCGTCTCGGAGAGCACCTTGGCATTCTGCTTGTAGTAGCCGAGGGTATCCTTGATCTGCTTCATGCCTTCCTCGGTGAAGCAGGCGGCGGCGCCCTTCTGTACGATATACGGAACGCCGTTGAACTTGGTGGTCTGGCGGCGCAGCCACATCTTGTTCAGCTTGCCGTCCGCGAGCGCGGTCGGAACGACGGTCCAGCCGCAGCGCGTGCCGGTGAAGCCCGCCATCTTGGAGAAGGAGCAGAACTCGATCGCGCAGGTCTTTGCGCCCTCGATCTCGTAAATGGAGCGCGGCAGGTTCTCGTCCTCGATGAAGCACTCATACGCTGCGTCGTAGAGGATGACAGCGTTCTGTGCGTTCGCGTAATCCACCCATGCCTTGAGACCTGCGCGGTCGTAAGCGGCGCCGGTCGGGTTGTTCGGGGAGCAGATATAGATGATGTCGCACTTTACGGATGCGTCCGGCAGGGGCAGGAAGCCGTTTGCCTCGTTCGCGTCCGCGAAAACGATCTTGCGGCCTGCCATGACGTTGGTATCGACGTAGACCGGGTAGACCGGGTCCGGAACCAGGACAACATTGTCCTTGCCGAAGATGTCGAGGATGTTGCCGAGGTCGCTCTTACCGCCGCGTGCAGCGCGTCGATGACAGCCGGAACGAGCGGACGGGTAACGTCGCCGATGCCGAGGCGGATGATGTCAGCCTCCGGGTGGGATGCGGAGTACTCGCGGACCTTGCGCGCGATGGTGGAGAACAGATAGCTCTGCTCGAGATTGTCATAATTGGTGTTGATCTGCATTATTTCTTGCTCCTTTTCAGAGATGCCGCGACGAATGCCTTGAACAGGGGATGTGCGCGGTTCGGACGGGATTTGAACTCAGGATGGAACTGAACGCCGATATAGAACGGATGCTCCGGAATCTCGACGGTCTCGACGAGCTCGCCGGTCGGGGAAGTGCCCGTGATGAGCATGCCCCTGCTCTCGATCTCCTCGCGGAAGGCGTTGTTGAACTCATAGCGGTGGCGGTGGCGTTCGGAGATAAGCTCCGCGCCGTAAGCGGACGCCATGATGCTGCCCGGACGGACCTTGCAGGGATAAGCGCCCAGACGCATGGTGCCGCCCTTCTTGGAGATGCCGTGCTGGCTCTCCATCAGGTCGATGACCGGATGCGAGGTGTTCGGGTCGAACTCGCCGGAGTTTGCGTCGGCGTAGCCGAGCACGTTGCGGGCGTAGCTCATGACCGCGATCTGCATGCCGAGGCAGATGCCGAAGTAGGGGATGCCGCGCACGCGCGCGAAGTTTGCCGCGCAGATCATGCCCTCAACGCCGCGCGAGCCGAAGCCGCCCGGCAGGATGATGCCGTCGACCTCGCCGAGCAGCTTGTCGGCGGTGGAGTCGTTGATCTCCTCGGAGTCCACCCAGTCGATGTCGACAAAGCAGCCGTTCTCGTAGCCGGCGTGCTGAAGCGCCTCGGCGACCGAGAGATAAGCGTCGTGCAGCTTGACGTACTTGCCGACGAGGGCGATCTTGACATGCTCCTTGCGCGATGCGATGCGCTCGAGCATTTCCTGCCACTCGCTCATGTCGCCCTTGCCTGCGCCGATGGACAGCTCGCGGCAGACGATGTCGGAGAAATGGCTGTCCTCGAGCATCATCGGCGCCTGATACAGCACGGGAAGCGTGCGGTTCTCGATAACGCAGTCGGGGGGAACCGTGCAGAACATCGAGATCTTGTGGCGGATGTCCTCGTCGAGCGGCTGATCGACGCGGGCTACGATAATGTCCAGGGGAAATGCCGAGGCCGCGCAGCTCCTTGACCGAGTGCTGGGTCGGCTTGGACTTCGGCTCGTTCGAGCCGGAGATGAACGGGACGAGCGTTACATGGATGAACAGGCAGTTGCGGCGGCCGACTTCGGCCGCTACCTGACGGATAGCCTCGACAAACGGCTGCGATTCGATGTCGCCGGTGGTGCCGCCGATCTCGGTGATGACAACGTCGGCCGAGGTCTTTTTGCCGACCGAGTAGATGAACGACTTGATCTCGTTGGTGATGTGGGGGATGACCTGCACGCACTGGCCGAGGTATTCGCCGGCGCGTTCCTTGTTCAGAACGTTCCAGTAGACCTTACCGGTGGTGAGGTTGGAGAACTTGTTGAGGTCCTCGTCGATGAAGCGCTCGTAGTGGCCGAGGTCGAGGTCGGTTTCGGCGCCGTCTTCGGTCACATAGACCTCGCCGTGCTGGAACGGGCTCATGGTGCCCGGGTCGACGTTGATGTACGGGTCGAGCTTCTGCGCTGCGACCTTGAGGCCGCGGCTCTTGAGCAGTCGGCCGAGAGAGGCCGCGGTAATGCCCTTGCCCAGACCGGAGACAACGCCGCCGGTCACGAAAATGTATTTTGTCATAGCTCGATTTCCCCTTTGAAAACGGTCGCGGCCGCGCCCGTCATGAACACGGTCTCAGTGGTGTAGCGAATGGTGAGGTCGCCGCCGCGCAGGTGGACGGTGATGTCCGTGTCCGGCTTGCAGAAGCCGTTCAGGCAGGCCGCAACGCCGGTCGCGCACGCGCCCGTGCCGCAGGCCCAGGTCTCGCCCGAGCCGCGCTCCCAAACGCGCATCTTGAGGCTGCCGTCCGGCAGGACGTTCACGAACTCGGTGTTGATGCGTTCGGGGAACAGCGGATGATGCTCGAACTTGGGGCCGAGGCGCGAAAGATCGAGGTCGTCCACATCGTCCTCGTTAAAGAAGATGACGCAGTGGGGGTTGCCCATCGAGACGCAGGTCACGTGATAGACCTTTTCGTCTACGACGAGCGGGGCGTCGATGACGGAACTGCCGGCCATGTTGACCGGGATCTTTGCAGGCTCGAGGATCGCCGCGCCCATATCGACGCGCGCCGTCTGCATTTTGCCGTCCCTGACGTGCAGCTCGAGCGTTTTTACGCCGGAAAGCGTGTCGATGGTAATGGTGGTGCGCCCGCCGACCATGCCGTTGTCATACAGATACTTGCCGACGCAGCGGATGCCGTTGCCGCACATCTTACCCTCCGAGCCGTCGGCGTTGAAGATGCGCATCTGCGCATCTGCCCGGTCGGACGGGGAAATGAGGATAATGCCGTCGCCGCCGATGCCGAAATGCGGTTCGGAAAGCGCGATGGACAGCTTTTCGGGGTCCGTGACCTTCTGGTCGAAGCAGTTGATATAGATGTAATTGTTGCCGCAGCCGTGCATTTTAGTGAACGACAGCTTCATACGGTCTCCCTCCAGTTAACAGCAGTGTGTTCCGTGCGCGCGGAGCTCCGCGCGCACGCGCCGGACAAAGGCACGCAGCGTTTGCCCAGACGACATTCAGTATAACATAATTTTACGAAAAATTCTCTATGCTTTTGAAAAAAAGCACGAAATTTTTCCCTGTCCGACAGGGCGATTTTTTGCGGTATCTCACAAAATCGGGGATTTAATCGCGCTTCATGGCGGAAAATTAACACACGTTTAGCGGAGATTGTGGTATACTGTAAGATACCGGTGAAATATGCCGCATCTGCGCGTACATTCACGGTGTTCAAAACGTACAATGCAAAGGAGAGAGTGACTTGCCGCTGTCAACGAAAAAAATCCGCATCTTTTCCTTCTCGTGGCGCGATCTTGCGATATTCTGCGCTCTGTTCGGCAGTGCGGTGCTGCTGTGCATCCTGCTGCACATGGCCAACAGCTCGGAGGGCTTCGCCTACTCGATCTTCGTCCTGACCGTGCTGCTCATCTCGCGCTTTACGACCGGCTATCTGTTCGGCACGCTCGCAGCCGTGCTGAGCGTCGTAGGCACGAACTACATATTCACCTACCCGTACTGGGCGGTGAACTTCACGCTGTCGGGCTATCCGCTGACCTTTCTGACCATGCTCGTGGTCTCGCTCGTGACCTGTACGATGACGACCAAGATCAAGCGGCAGGAGGATCTGCGCATCGAGGCGGCGCGCGAAAAAATGCGCGCGAATCTGCTGCGTTCGGTCTCGCATGACATCCGCACGCCGCTGACCTCGATCATCGGCTCGACGAGCGCCATGATCGAAAATCCGGATCTGCCCGAGCAGGACCGTCTGCTGCTGCTGACCGACGTACGGGATGACGCGCAGTGGCTCATCCGCGTCGTGGAAAACCTGCTGAGCATTACGCGCATGGGCGACACGACCACGCGCCTGGTCAAAAATCCCGAGCCGGCGGAGGAGATCCTCGGCGCGGTGACGGCGAAGTTCCGCAAGCGCTATCCCGATGTCCGCCTCCGCGTTTCCGTGCCGGAGGATCTGCTGTTCGTGCCGATGGACGCGGTGCTCATCTCGCAGGTGCTGTCCAATTTGCTCGAGAACGCCGTGGTGCATGGCGGCGGCCATACGACCGAGATACGCCTGTCCGTGCGGCGCGAGGGGCCGGAGGCCGTGTTCGCCGTCGAGGACAACGGCGACGGCATCGAGCAGAAGGTGCTGCCGCATCTGTTCGACGGCACGCTCGCCGCAGCGGCAGGAGACACGGAGAACGGCGGCAAGAGAAACATGGGACTCGGCCTTTCGGTCTGCCAGGCGATCATCCACGCCCACAGCGGCAGCATCGAGGCGCATAATCTGATGGAAGGCGCGGAATTTGTGTTCCGTCTGCCGCTCGAACAAGAGGAGGAAAAAGCATGACCATCCGCGAAAAGATCCTGATCGTCGAGGACGAGAAGAGCATCGCGCACTTCATCTCGACCATACTCACCACAAACGGCTACGAGACCATTCTCGCAAAGACGGGAACCGAGGCGATGACCATGCTGTCCTCGCACTGTCCCGACCTCGTTATCCTCGACCTCGGTCTGCCCGACATGGACGGCATCGAGGTGCTGCGCAGCCTGCGCGGCTGGTCGAGCCTGCCGGTCGTCGTGGTGTCCGCGCGCACGCATGAAAACGACAAGGTCGAGGCGCTCGACCTCGGCGCGGACGATTATCTGACCAAGCCGTTCGGCACAGCGGAGCTGCTCGCGCGCGTGCGCACCGCCATCCGTCATACGCGCACAACGTCGCCGACCGGCGAGATCGCGCAGCGCGGTACATACAGCGTGGGCGAAATGGTCATCGATTATAACAAGCATCAGGTGCTCGTGCGCGGGGAGAATGTTCGTCTGACGCTCAGCGAGTTCCGCATTGTTGCCCTGCTGGGCAAGTTCGCCGGCAAGGTGCTGACCTATGATTATATCATCAAGGAGCTGTGGGGCCCGCGAGCGGGCGGAGACAACCAGATTCTGCGCGTGAACATGGCGAATATCCGCCGCAAGATCGAGAAGAACCCGGCGGAGCCGGAATATCTGTTCACCGAGGTCGGTGTGGGCTACCGCATGGCGGAAAATCCCTCCGGAGAATGAAAAAAATGCTCCCTTCCGGGAGCAGAGGCCATTTTTGTTTTACCCTCAACCGAGGGGAAGCGGTTCCGCCGTTCCGGCGGCTTGCCGCCGCAGGCGAGAATGGCTGCCGATGGGCAGACCGGGCATTGCCGCCTTCGGCGGCCGGGAGAGCCGCCGTCTGGCGGCGGAGACAAAAGGGGGCAAGGGCACCGTATGGTTCCCTTGCCCCCTCTTGACTCCCCCAAACCCTCCTTTGGCCGAGCTCGCCTGCGGCGACTCGTCTAAATGCGAGGGGCCTCCAGATGCGTTTGGTGCACTAAGGTCTCACGCTTGATCGAAGCAGAGCTTTTCGCAGAGCAAATCCAGCGCCCTGCACAGAATGGCCGCGCACTGTTATGCGCGGCAAATCACGAAAGTAATCGTCCATGGCACGAGAAAAAGGAGAGCACAGGTTCAAATCTGTGCTCTCCTTTCGTTTTTAGACGCGCGACCGGAGGGAGTCGCGCCCAAAGGAAGGTCAGGGGAGTCAAGAGGGGACAGGAAACCATATGTCTGGTGTCCTGTCCCCTCTTGCCCCTGTCGGTGGGCACCGACACCCCCGGGCCGCCGAAGGCGGCCAATGTCCACGCTCACTTCGAGCGTAAAGCCACTGTATCGGCGGAAACCCAACCGTCCGCTGACGGCAAGAAGCGTTCTACGGTGAAGGCACAGCCTTACAGAAGCGCCAGCACCTTGGCGATCTCGCCGCGCGTGATCCTGCCGAGCGGCAGGAGCGTTCCATCCGTGTAGCCGCCGATGATACCGGCGGAAACGCAGGTCTTAACATGCTCCGCCGCCCAGGACGGAATTGCGGAAGCATCCTTGTAGTTGAGGCTTGCGGCCGCATAGCCGCGCGGCAGCAGGCGGCCGATCACCGTCATGACCTCTGCGCGGGTAATATCTGCGTCAGGATTGAAATACATCACGCCGCCGCGCGACTCGCCGGTCATGAAGCCGGCCTTTGCGACCGCGTTTACCGCACCGGCCGCCCAGGACGGGATGCTGTCGCTGTCCGCAAAGGCGGAAACGTCGGCAGACGAGGTGTCCAGTCCCAGAGTGCGTGCCATCGTGACCGCGAATTCCTTGCGCGTCAGATTGCGGTCGGGGTAAGTACATGCTGCCGCCCTTGCCTTCGCCCTTCATGATGCCGCGCGGTGTTCAGCAGCGAGGCGTAGCCGCGCGCCCAGTGGGAGGCAGTGTCCGCGAAGGCGTTCGCCGCGCTTCCGGCCGTGACGGTCGCGCAGACGCGCGTGCGGTTGCCGGCATCGTCTGATACGTCGATGGTCACGGTATGTGTACCGGCGGCGAGTGCGCCGGTCGTAACGGTCAGGCCGGAGCCGTTCATGGCTGCGGCGCCGCTCTGCGTTTTTCCGTCGACCTTGGCCGTGATATTCGTCGCGCGAACGGGATATTTAGTGTTTTCCATGGTCGCGGTGCCCGAAATCGTGGCCTTCGCGCCTGCATCCACGGTCACGGCCGTGCTGTTCAGATGCACGGAGGGACAGTCGCTGTTCGTGGCCGCATGATGCGCGGTGAGCACGATCTGGTCGAGCAGGAGCGCGGAATGAGACAGACCGGAGCTGCTTTTCTCGAAATGCAGACCGGTGAACTGGACTGCGCCCTCGGGAACCGGGGCGGTCAGCTGCTTCCAGCTGTTCACCGTCGCGGCGGACAGGGGAGCGGTCAGCTCATTGCCTTCGGCGTCGGTAAAGACCGCCGTCAGCGTGCCGTGGGTGTTCTCCGAACGCGCCCACAGGGTCAGATATTTCATGTCCGCGACATCCGCCGGGGAAGCGGACAGAGTGAAGCCGTCCGTGCTTTCACCGTCCCACAGCGCCTTGAGCGAGCCGGTTCCGCGTGCGACCGAGGTATAGTCGGTGACGCGCGAGAGCGAAACGCCTTCCGAGGCGGTGAAGCCGCCGAGACCGTCCTCGAACGTCGAGACGAACGAGGCATCCTGCGGATCACCCATGCCGACGTTCACCGGAATGGACGCGCGCGTGTTTCCATAGGAGCAGGTGAGCGTGCCGTTCGCCATCGAGCTGCCCGCGGTGAACACGCCCTTTTCATCGACCGAGCCGATGCCGTTCGTTACCGTCCAGGTAAAGGCGGTGTCGGTCGAGGCCATTTTCTGACCGAGGTGGTAGCCGAGCGCATCGAGATCGATCGACTGGCCCGGCTTGACGCTGACAGAGGAGACTGACTTGCCGCCGGACTGGAGCGCGATGGAGTGCACGTCACCCGTGACGCAGACGTTCATCGAGCCGGAAACCGAGCCGTTCGAGGCGGTGACGGTCGCGCTGCCGCTCTTCTGACCGGCAGTGAAGGTCTGTCCCTCTACCGTGCCCATGTCGTTCGAGACCTCAAGGACGAGATCGGACGGGGCTTCTGCCGGGCCGTAGGAAGCGTCCGCGCCCTTGATCGAGAACCAGGTGGACGCGCCGGGGAGAATGTAGCGGTAGCTCGGGGTGAGTACGGCATGGGCAGTCACGCCGTCCGAGGGGGTGTTCGCGGTAAAGAAGATGTAGTTGGCGCAGGCGCGCTGCGAGCCGTCCGAGGGACTCGAGATGAGCGAGGTCTCGCTCGCGCCGGGCTGGCGCAGCGCCATGGCGGAGGAGCCGCCGCCGTCGAGACAGAGTGCGCGCACACAGCCAAGCTCCTTGAGTTCCTCGCCGAGTTCCGCCGCAGTCAGGCCGGTGCTGACCGAGGACTGGTTGCCATCGATCTCGTACAGGACGACCGTGCCGTCGCTCTTGACGCCGATGGCGCTGCGCGCGCGGCGCGAAGACGCGGCATCGATGCCGGAGGTCGTGACCGTGCCGTCGTCGATGAGCAGCTTGCCGCCAACGGCATATTCGACCTCGCCCCATGCCGGGTCTGCGGCGGTGATGGAGAGCGTGACCTCCTCGCCGACCGGGAAATCGACCCACGAGGGGACGTTCGCGCCGTCGGATTTGGTGAGTACCATCTGGTTCTCACCGATGGCGAAGGAGGACGAGCCGGTTCCCTTGCTCACGACCTTGAGCCGAACCGAGCCGCCGGCCTTGACCTGGGTGGAGTCCTCGCGCTCGAGCACGATATAGCTGCCCTTGGCGGCGAAATGGGTCGCTTCGTCGTAGTTGCGGTCGAGCAGGTACGCACCGGCGGTCGTGCGCGTTTTGTTGAAGTAAGAGACCGAGCAGGAGCCGCTTGCGCCCGTGATGCGGATGCCCATTGTCGGGCGGCCGATGACGGCGGTGCCGTCCTTCTTGAAGCCGACGGCGTACTGCCATGCATCGGAGGAGACGAGCGTTCCCTTGTCGATGACCAGACCGATGGGGACGCCGCTCGACATGACGAAAAAGTCGGCGTTCGTGCCGCCGATAACGGTCTTGCCCTGGTTTTGCAGGTATTTGACGGCGTTTGTGATGGTGGCCTTGCTGCCGTAGACCGTGTCGCCGGCGTAGACCATGACGGGGGAGACGCCGGTGTTCGGCTCGTATGTCAGCACGTTTGCGCGCTGCACACCGGCGGTGTTTTTACCCTCGGTGCGTGTGTAGGTCAGTCCTTCGCCGACCGGATAGGACCAGCTGAAGCCGTTGGTGAATGCAGCAGACGCCGCAGCGGTGACCAGCTGCGTCATGGCGAGCGTTGCAGCGGCAAGCCGTAAGGTGGTTTTACGTTTCATTCTCATATCATACCTCGAGTTTCTGCGTGGAAAAAATAAAAGCGGCATACCGGAGACCGGTACGCCACCTATTGTAAACGCTCATGAAGTATTTGTCCAGAAGAAGGACAAATATTTCATAATTTTAACGGCAGGCAGAAGCCTGTTTTTTTCACCCTCAGCAGAGGGTGAATGGTTTCGCCGATACAGCGGCGCAGCCGCTGGAGGCGACTTTACGCTCGAGGTGAGCGTGCACAATTGGCCGCCTTCGGCAGCCGGGGATGCCGTGCCCACGGCGGAGGGCAAAAGGGGCAGGGACACCAAGGTTTCCCTGCCCCTCTTGACTCCCCAACCTTTCCTTTGGACGCGACTCCCTTCGGTCGCGCGTCTAAATGCGAGGGGCCCACAGGGGTGTTTGGTGCTCCAAGAGTACACCCTTGATCGAAGCGGAGCTTTTCGCAGCGCCAAACAAGCGCCCTACACCGTCTGGCCGCGCACTGTTATGCGCGGCGGTTTACGCAAGCTGACTTCAGGGTCTGAAAGCGTCCCAAAAGCGAACCGACGCACGGAACCGAGCCCCCGTTTCCCCCGTTTAGCCGCGAATGCTTCGCTGAGCGGCCAGCGGAAGGTCAAAGGGGTGTCAAGAGGGGACATAGGAAACCGCAGGTGTCCTACGTCCCCTTTTGCCCCCGCCGTGGACACGGCGTCTCCGCCGCCAGACGGCGGCAATGCCACGCCATGTCATGGCGAACATCCCCCGGCCCGGGAGGGCCTGTCTCGCCTGCGGCGGCAAGCCGCCGGAACGGCGGCGAATAGGAAAGGTTCTTGAGAATGCGGTAGAACGGCGTATCCAGATGGATGAGCAGTCCGGTCTCCTTGACCGCGGCGACATTCTCAGGGCGCAGCACCGCGCCGCCGCCGAGCGAGAGCACGATGCCGTCGCGCTGCGACAGCTCACGGATATAGGCAGTCTCACGGTCGCGGAAGTACGCTTCGCCCTTCTGCGCGAAGATGTCCGAGATCTTCATGCCCTCTTTTTCCTCCAGATACAGGTCGGCGTCCACAAAGTCCAGTCCGGTCACGCGCGCGAGCTTGCGGCCAATGGTGGTCTTGCCGCTGCCCATGAAGCCGCACAGCACGAGGTTTTTCTTCCCGTACTTTTCGTGCAGACGCTTGACCGCCATTTTGCCGTAGGTGCGGCGCAGAATGGTCTCGCAGGAGGCAGGCTCGAACGTTACGCCCGACCAGATGGTCTGTGCGTGCGCCGCCTGCATGACCAGCATGTAAAGACCGTCGCGCGTCGCGGTCTTGCGCGGATTGGCCAGACGCATGGTCGCCGTCACCGGCGGATTGTAGATCGCGTCGAACACATACTCGGTCCTGTGCGGCAGATAGTGCAGCGGCGCGAGATTTTCCTTCGGATACATGCCGACCGGCGTGGAATTCAGTACGATCTGGATGTCGCGCGGGATGTGGCGGCGGCTGTATACGGAGACGCGCGCGTGCGGCACAGTCTCGGCGATCTGCTGCTGGAGCGCGGCGGCCTTTTCCAGATTGCGGCCGGTGATGGTGAGGTGCGCGCCCTCGCGCGCACAGTGGTACGCCATGACGGATGCCGCGCCGCCGTAGCCGAGCAGCAAGACTTTTTTGCCGCGCAGCGTTACACCGTCGCGTACGAGCGACTCGGAAAAGCCGAGGATGTCGGTATTGTAGCCGATGGCCTTTCCGTCGCGGAAAGCGACCGTGTTGACCGAGTGCAGGTCGCGCGCGGCGGTATCCACCCCGTCGAGCAGCTCGATGACCGCCTTTTTGTGCGGAATGGTGCAGTTGATGCCGGCGAGCTTTTCTTTTGCGAGGTCGAACGCTTCGGCAAGATCATCGGGCGGAACCGCGACGCCGATGTACGCCGCGTCCTGACCCGAGGCCCCGAACAGCTGCGCGTGCAGCTCGGGACTCATCGTATGGCCGAGTGGCCAGCCGAACAGCGCGTAGGTTGGCTTTTTCGGCCGGAATGCCCGGAATTCCTCCATGGAAAGCAGCATTTTCATCAGCCTCCCAGTTTCTCAATCGTACCGAAGAAGTCGGGGTAGGAGATGGCGACGACCTCAGGCTCGTCGATGCGGCTCGCGCCCTCGGCGGCAAGACCCAGAACCGCAAGGCTCATCGCGATGCGGTGGTCCTTGTAGGTCTCGAAGGCTGCGCCGTGCGGCTTTGCGCCGCCGCGGACGATCATGCCGTCGTCGGTCTCCTCGACGTCAACGCCTGCCTTGGTGAGCTCTGCGACCATGGAGGCGATACGGTTGGATTCCTTGACCTTGAGCTCCTGCGCGTCGCGGATGACGGTCTCGCCCTCGGCGAAGGCCGCCGCGACTGCGATGACCGGCAGCTCGTCGATCAGACGCGGAATGATCGCGCCGCCGATCTCGGTGCCGTGCAGACGGCTGTGCCGGACGGTCAGGTCGCAGACCGGCTCCGCGTCGTCGCGGAAGTTCGACTCGGTGATGTCCGCGCCCATGCTGCGCAGCACATCCAGAATGCCCGTGCGCGTCGGATTGACGCCGACGTTCCGGATGGTCAGCTCGCTGCCCGGCACGATGGCGCCGGCGACGAGGAAGAACGCCGCAGAGGAGATATCCGCCGGAACGGCGATGTCGACTGCGTGCAGATCCTCGGGCGGCTCGAGGGTGATAACGTTGCCGTTCGTCTCGATCTCGACGCCCAGCGCGCGGAACATGCGCTCGGTATGGTCGCGGGAGGGCGCCGGCTCGATGACGGTCGTCTGACCCTCGGCATACAGACCGGCGAGCAGGATGGCGCTCTTGAGCTGGGCAGACGCGACGGGGAGACGGTACTCGATGCCGTGCAGCTCGCTCGGGTGCATGGTCAGCGGACAGAAGTTGTCGTCCCTGCCCTCGATGGACGCGCCCATCTCGCGCAGCGGCTTCATCACGCGGCCCATCGGGCGCTTCTGGATGGAGGCGTCGCCGTTCATGGTCGAGGTGAAGCTCTGACCGGCGAGGATGCCGCTCAGCAGACGGGTAGTCGTGCCAGAATTGCCGGTGTACAGCTCGCTCTTCGGCGCGGTCAGGCCGTGCAGGCCGACGCCCTCTACGACGACCTCCTTGTCGGAAACGTCGATGGAAACGCCCATTTTGCGGAAGCAGTCGATGGTGGACAGGCAGTCCTCGCCCATCAGAAAGCCGGTGATATGGGTGGTGCCGCTGGCCAGAGCGCCGAGCATGACGGCGCGGTGGGAGATGGATTTATCGCCCGGCACGGTGATCTCACCGCGCAGCGGACCGGAGGGTTGGATTTGCATGGAAGTGTACTCCTTCTTGTCGGATAGAGGTGAAAAACAGTGGATTTACAGCTTAATCGACCTTGTAGCTGCCGATGACCTTGATATAGGGCAGCTCCTCATGCAGCTGATAGAGCAGGCTGCGCACGGCGTGGTCGCTGATGTTGCCGGTGAAGTCGACGTAGAACACGTAGCACCACGGGCTGTCCTTGAGCGGACGGGAGTGGATCTCGGTCATGTCGATGCCGTAATGCGCGATGATGTCCAGCACGGTTATCAGCGTGCCCGCGGCGTTCGGAATATGGAACGCGATCTCGATGCGGTTGTCCTCGGGCAGGCAGGTGGGCGTGCGGCTGACCGCGATGAAGCGCGTCTCGTTGTGCTTCATGTCGTTGATGCCCTCGGCGAGGATGGACAGGCCGTACCGCTCGGCGGCCTCGCGCGAGCAGATGGCCGCAAGGCTCACGTCGCCCTTGTCGCGCACGTTCTGCGCGGCGATAGCCGTGTTCGCAGCCTCGATGGCGGTGAAGCCGTGCGCGGAAATGAAGGCGGAGCACTGCGGCAGGGCATGGGGATGCGAGCAGACGCTCCGGATGTCCGCCATGGTCGCGCCCGGAACGGCCGCGAGACAGTGCGAGATCTTTTTGATGTACGAGCGGTTGATGGACAGGTCGTAGTCGAGCAGCAGGTCATAGACCGCGCTGACCGTGCCGGCGGTCGTATTTTCGACCGGAACGACGCCGACATCCGCCTTGCCGTCGCGCACCGACTGGAAGACCTCCTCCCAGGTCGGGACGTTGACCGGCTCGCACTCAGGAAAGAGCGCGCGGGCGGCAAGCTCCTGATATGCGCCCGGGACGCCCTGATAGAACACAGTTTTCGGCTTCAGCATCTCGCTCGACGGGTGGAACGGGAACTTTTCCGGGTTCAGACGCAGGATCTCGCTGTACTGATACTCGCGGCTCGCGCGGATCATGCTCTGGAGCAGGGCGATGTACTTGAGGCGGACTTCCTCCTCCATGCCGGCGGAGCGCTGTTCGATGATCTCGGCCTCACGGTCGGGCTTGTAGATCTTGTCATCCGACTGCGCCTTGGTCTCTGCGACCTCGTGGGCGAGCGACATGCGCAGCAGGAACAGCTCGCGGATAGCGGAGTCGACCGAGTTGATATCCTTGCGGATGGATGCAAGCTCACGCATAGCCGTTCGCCTCCCTCAGAAGATCCGCCAGAGCGACCGCACACGCGGCCTCGATGACCGGCGCGGCGCGGGTGACGATGCAGGGGTCGTGGCGGCCGTGGATGGACAGCGGCTCGACCTTTCCGGTGCGGAGGTTGAGCGTGTCCTGCGCCATGCCGATGGACGGGGTGGGCTTGATGCAGGCGCGGACGATGAGCGGCATGCCGCTCGTGATGCCGCCGAGCACGCCGCCGTTGTTGTTGGTCTCGGTCTTGATCACGCCGTTTTCCTCATAGAACGGGTCGTTGGCATGCGAGCCGCGCAGCGCTGCGAAGGCGAAGCCTGCGCCGAACTCCACGCCCTTGACCGCCGGAACGCCGAACAGGATGGAGGCCAGACGGCTCTCCACGCTGTCGAGCATTGGGCTGCCGATGCCGGCCGGCAGGCCGGTGGCCGCGCATTCGATCACGCCGCCTACCGAATCCTGCGCTTCGCGCGCATCCTCGATGGCCGCGAGCATGGCGTCGAGCGCACGGGGGTTGATGACCGGGTATTCCTGCTCGCGCAGCGCGTCGAGCTGTGCGCCAGTCACCTCAACGTCGTCGAACGGCATATCCTGAATCTGCGCGATGGACTGGATATGGGAGCCGACCGTCACGCCCTGCGTTTTCAGCCACAGCTTGCACAGCGCACCCGCGAACACAAGCGGCGCGGTCAGCCGGCCGGAAAAATGGCCGCCGCCGCGCGGGTCGTTGCAGGACCTGTAGCGCACCATGCCGGTATAGTCCGCGTGGCCCGGACGGGGCTGCGCGGCCAGCTCAGCGTAGTCGCCCGAGCGCTGGTTGGTGTTGCGGATGACGGCGCAGATGGGCGTGCCGGTGGTCTTTCCGTTATAGATGCCGGACTGGATCTCCGGCTTGTCGGCTTCCTTCCGCGCGGTGGACTGCCTGTTGCGGCCCGGTGCGCGGCGCTCCATCTCGCGCAGCACGAAAGCCTCGTCATACGCCACGCCGGACGGAAAACCGTCGATGACCACGCCGATGCCGGCGCCGTGCGACTCGCCGAAAATGGATATTTTGATTGCGTTTCCCCAGGTGGAACCCATGTTTCGCCCTCCTTACAGTTTCAGAACGTACTCGTGCAGCTTTTCTGCGCCGATCGGGGTGATCTCTGCGCGGCCCGGCTCACGGACGAGGATGAAGTTGACCGTCGCGCCGAACTTTTTCTTGTCGGACAGCAGCGAGCGGTAAATGTCCTCGCGGCCGTATTTCAGCTCGGTCGGCAGACCGATATGCTCGAGGATGCCGATGAGGCGCTCGGACAGATCCTCGTTGCCGAGCATGGCGGACAGGCGCATCGCCGCGACCATGCCGACCGCGACGGCCTGACCGTGCGTGAGGTCGACATAATTTCCGAGCTTTTCTGCGGCGTGACCGATGGTGTGGCCGAAATTCAGGATCATGCGCAGACCGGTGTCGTGTTCGTCGATGGTGACGACGTCGCGCTTGATCCTGACGCATTCGCAGATGATGCGCTCGATGTTCTTTTTGTAGTCGGGCGCGGACACCATATCGAGGATCTCCCTGTTGGAGATGTAGCCGTACTTGATGACCTCGGCCATGCCGTCGGCAAAGGTCTGATCAGGCAGGGTGGCGAGAACCGCTGGGTCGATGAGCACGAGACGGGGCTGATAGAATGCGCCGACGAGGTTTTTGCCCTCGGGCATATCCACGCCGGTCTTGCCGCCGACCGAGGAGTCGACCTGCGCGAGCAGGGTGGTCGGGATCTGGCACAGCGAGACGCCACGCAGGAAGGTCGCCGCCGCGAAGCCGGTGATGTCGCCGACGACGCCGCCGCCGAGCGCGATGATGAGATCCTTGCGCGTCATGCCGCTCGCGAGCAGGTCATGATAGATGCCCTCGACGGTCGAGAGACGCTTGTGCTCCTCGCCGGCCGGGATGACGGTGTGCGTCACGGGCAGCGTGAACTGCTGCTCGAGCTGTTCGAGGTAGAGCGGCGCGACGGTCGAGTCCGAGACGATGTGGATGCGGCTCGGAGAAAAGGTCTCGCCGATAACGGACGCCGCGCGGGCGAGCAGTCCGCTTTCGATATGGATTTCGGACACGCCGTTCGTGCCCTTCAGAGTCAGCAGTTCAGACATGGTGACAGCTCCTTAGAAAGATTTTTAAGAGGGGGCCGGGATACCCATGGTTTCCTGGCCCCTTTCTTGCCGGTTAGATTTCGCGGTCTACCGCAGCAGCGACTGCGCGGAGCGCGTTCATTGTGTGATGGAACGAATCGTAGGTGAGCGACTGCGCGCCGTCGGAGAGCGCGTGCGCCGGGTCGTTATGCACCTCGATCATCAGACCGTCCGCGCCTGCTGCGACAGCAGCCTTGGCCAGAGGCTCGACCATCCAGTAGATGCCGCCCGCGTGGGACGGATCAACGATGACCGGCAGATGGCTCATGCGCTTGAGTACGGGCACCGCGGAGATATCCAGCGTGTTGCGGGTGTAGGTTTCGTAGGTGCGAATGCCGCGCTCGCACAGGATAACGTTTTCGTTGCCGCCTGCCATGATGTATTCGGCGGACATGAGGAATTCCTCCATCGTATTGGCGAAGCCGCGCTTGAGCAGGATGGGCTTGCGCGTCTGGCCGAGCTCCTTGAGCAGCTCGAAGTTCTGCATATTGCGAGCGCCGACCTGGAAGCAGTCGCACTTGTTCATGAAGATGTCGATGTGCGCCGGATTGGTGATCTCGGTAACGACCGGCAGACCGGTTGCCTCGTGCGCCTTGTGCAGCAGCTCCAGACCCTCAGCCTTCAGACCCTGGAAGGAGTCGTTTCAGTCGGCCGGCCTCCCGGCGCACTTGGAACGATTACTTTCCTCTGTCATCGTTCTTTGTGCAATATTTGAGTACCGGAATGTCAGAGGTTGTCAATGGGTAAAAACCTCAGGACACCGTCGGCCGGTATGGATTTCCCTGTCCCCTCTTGAGCGACCGCCTTCGGCCGGAACGCCGTGCCCACCTTCCTTTGGCGGCGGAGACAAAGGGGACAGGACACATGGTTTCGAGATGATGTGCAGCGAAACGGGGTTACGGGGGCTCGGTTCCGTGCGTCGGGCAGGTTTTGGGACGCTGTTAGGCCCTGAGGTCTTCCTTGCGTCAACCGCCGCGCATAACAGTGCGCGGCCATCCGGTGCAGGGCGTCGGCGTTCCGCTGCGAAAAGCTCCGCTTCGATCAAGGGTGTACCCTTGGAGCACCAAACGCCACTGTGGGCCCCTCGCTTTTAGACGCGCGACCGCAGGGAGTCGCGTCCTAAGGAAGATGAGGGGGAGTTAAGAGGGGGATAAGAAACCATTCGGTGTCTTATCCCCCTCTTGCCCCCGCCGCCGGGCGGCGGCATCCCCGGCCTCCGAAGGCGGCCAATTCCCCTCGGTCGTGGGATACGGCCTCTGTCGCCTCCAGCGGCGCGCCGCTGTATCGGCGGAAAGTCTTACCCTCTGCTGAGGGACGGTAGCCGCGCCGGTAACGGCGTCGCCGCCGGCAAAAAACACCGTCCTTGGAGGTGATGCCGTGCTCATCGTCAGCCACGATGCAGCCCTTGCGGTTGGTTTCCAGACCAGGGGTGGTGTGGCGGATGAGCGGGTTCGGGCTGGTGCCGATCGCCGCGATAACGCAGTCGAGGTCGATGACGAACTCGCTGCCCTCGACCGGGATCGGACGGCGGCGGCCGGAGGCATCCGGCTCACCGAGCTCCATCTGCTGGCACTTGAGGCCGGTTACGTTGAAGTTCTCGTCGGACAGCACCTCGAGCGGCGCGGTCAGGAACTTGAACACAACGCCCTCTTCCTTCGCGTGGTGAATCTCCTCGAGACGAGCCGGAAGCTCCTTCTCGGAACGGCGGTACACGATGTAAACCTCGTCTGCACCCATGCGCTTTGCGCAGCGGGCAGCGTCCATGGCTACGTTGCCGCCGCCGACAACAGCGACTTTCTTCGCGTGGTAGATCGGGGTGTCGGAATTTTCCTTGTACGCCTTCATCAGATTGATGCGGGTCAGGTACTCGTTCGCCGAGTAAACGCCGTTCGCGTTCTCGCCCGGCACGCCGATAAAGGTCGGCAGACCGGCGCCGGAACCGACGAAAATTGCCTCAAAACCGTCGCCGAACAGCTCGTCGATGGTCTCGGAGCGGCCGACAACGAAGTTGAGAATGAACTCTACGCCCAGATCCTTCAGCGTGTCGATCTCCTTCTGCACGATGGCCTTCGGGAGACGGAACTCCGGAATGCCGTACATCAGAACGCCGCCTGCGGTGTGCAGCGCCTCGAATACGGTAACTTCGTAACCCAGGCGAGCGAGGTCGCCGGCGCAGGTCAGACCCGCCGGGCCTGCACCAACGATGGCAACCTTGTGACCGTTGGATTCCGGCTTTACTGCCTTCTCGGTGCTGTTTTCGCGCGCGTAGTCGGCAACAAAGCGCTCCAGACGGCCGATGGCTACCGGCTCGCCCTTGATGCCGCGGACACAGTGACACTCGCACTGGCTCTCCTGCGGGCAGACACGGCCGCAGACAGCCGGCAGTGCGGAGGTTTCCTTGATCTTCGCAGCCGCTTCGAGGAACTTGCCCTCAGCGACCAGCGCGATGAACTCCGGGATCTTGACCTGTACCGGACAGCCGGTCATGCAGGGCTTGTTCTTGCAGTTCAGGCAGCGCTGCGCTTCCTCGACCGCCATTTCAGCGGTGTAGCCGAGCGTTACCTCTTCAAAATTCTTATTGCGGACGTCCGGCGCCTGCTCGGGCATCGGGCACTTTTTCGGATTCATATTCGGCATGATTACTTGACCTCCATCTTGAACAGGTTGCAGTGCTCCTCGCGGCGTGCGACAGCAGCCTTTTCCTGTGCCTTGTACATGGCGCCGCGGCGCATTGCACTGTCGAAATCAACGAGGTGGCCGTCGAAATCCGGGCCGTCAACGCAGGCGAACTTGGTCTCGCCGCCGACGGTCAGACGGCAGCCGCCGCACATGCCGGTGCCGTCTACCATGATGGTGTTCATGGAAACGATGGTCTTGATGCCGTAGGGACGGGTGGTCTCGCAGACGAACTTCATCATGATCATCGGGCCGATCGCGATGACGGCATCGTACTGATTGCCCGCGTCGATCAGCTCCTTGAGCACCTGCGTAACCAGCGCCTTGCGACCGTTCGAGCCGTCGTCGGTCACGATGTGCAGGTTGGTGCAGGCGTTCTTCATCTCGTCCTCGAGGATGATGATGTCCTTGGAGCGGAAGCCGGCGATGAGGTCGACCTCGACGCCCATTTCGTGCAGCTTCTTGGCCTGCGGATACGCGATCGCACAGCCCAGACCGCCGCCGACGACAGCAACCTTTTTGAAGCCGTCGAACTCGCTCTCCTTGCCGAGCGGACCGACGAAATCGTGCAGGCAGTCGCCCTCGTTCAGCGCGCCGAGCGCCTGCGTGGTCGCGCCGACCTCCTGGAAAATGATCGTGACGGAACCCTTTTCGCGGTCAAAATCTGCGATCGTGAGCGGAATACGCTCGCCTTCTGCGCTGACACGCAGGATGATGAACTGACCCGGCTCTGCCTTGCGGGCAACGTGCGGTGCGTGGATGACCATCAGCTTGGTGTTCACGTTCAGCGTTTGCTTTTTCAAAATCTGATACACTCTTAAAGAACCTCCTTCGATTGTCGCATCGAACCATTTTATTATACTGTATATTGCGCGCAAAGCGCAAGGGAAAATGCAACATTTTTCGAGGAAAAACGAGACTCCCGGTTGGCGCACCTGCCGATATGCCGCATGGTGTAAATGGTTTTCTGCTTTATCTGAAGCAGATGGCAGAGTCTCCGCCAATACAGCGGTGCGCCGCTGGAGGCGAGATTTACGCTCAAGGTGAGCGTGTGCAGTGGCCGCCGTCGGCGGCCGGGGGTGCCGGTGTTCACCGGCGGGAACAAAAGGGGACAGGACACCAAGTATGGTTTCCTGTCCCCTCTTGACTCCCCAGACCTTCCTTTGCGCTGACACATCAGAGATGTGCAGCGAAACGGGAGTTACGAGAGCTCGGTTCCGTGCGTCGGGCAGATTTTGGGACGCTATAAGGCTCTGAGGTCAGCTTGCGTAAACCGCCGCGCATAACAGTGCGCGGCCAGACAGTGCAGGGCGCAAACGCCGTCGCTGCGAAAAGCTCCGCTTCCATCAAGGGTGTACCCTTGGAGCAGCAAACGCCCCTGTGGGCCCCTCGCTTTTAGACGCGCGACCGAAGGGAGTCGCGTCCGAAGGAAAGGTTGGGGAGTCAAGAGGGGCAGGGAAACCTTGGTGTCCCTGCCCCTTTTGTCTCCGCCGGGAGACCCCGGCCATCCCCCTCCGACCGTGGAATATGGCCGATCTCGCCTGCGGCGGCAGACCGTCGGAACGGCGGAAAGGCATACCCTCTGCTGAGAGGAAAAGTGAAAAGAGGCGGCAGCTGTTCTGGCGGCAATGGCGTTTCTCGCTTTATCTGACAAAAAAACTGCCTCGGAGGCGCCTTTTTTCGCTGAAATTTAGGTTGCATTATTAATCATACGGCTGTATAATAAAACTTGTCTGAAGGAACGGCTGCACGAAAAATAAATGAGCCGTAATATTTAGGAGGAAAGACCAATGAAGAAGTTTACTGCTGCAATGCTGACTATGGCACTGGCAGGCACGATGCTGACCGGCTGCGGCAGCACCGCATCTAACACCACCACCGACGACAGCGCCGCTAAGGACAACACCGCTGCAACCGATACCGCTGCTGAATTCAAGCTGGCGACCGACGGCAAGCTGACCATGGCGACCAACGCTTACTTCGAGCCGTGGGAGTACTACGACGGCGAGAACATCGTCGGCATCGACCCGGAGGTTGCGCAGGCAATCGCGGACAAGCTCGGCCTTGAGCTTGAGATCATGGATATGGACTTCGACTCCATCGTCACCGCTGTATCCGCTGGCAAGGCTGACATGGGCATGGCCGGCATGACCGTTACCGAGGAGCGTCAGAAGAACGTTGACTTCTCGCAGACCTACGCAAGCGCGGTTCAGGCCATCATCGTTCCGGACGGCTCCGACATCAAGACCGCGGACGACATGGAAGGCAAGAAGATTGGCGTTATGCAGTTGGCTTTACCGGCGACCTCTCCTGCACCGAGCAGTTCGGCGAGGACGCAGTTGTCCGCTTCAATAAGAGCGCTGAGGCAGTCATGGCTCTGACCCAGGGCAAGATCGACTGCATCGTTATCGACAACGAGCCGGCTAAGAAGATCATCGAGGCGAACAGCGGCCTGACCATCCTGGACAGCAAGTACTCTCAGGAGGACTACGCTATCGCTTTCGCAAAGGGCAACGACGGCCTGCGCGACGCGGTTGACGCTGCACTGGGCGAGCTGATCAGCGACGGCACCGTTGAGCAGATCATGAACAAGTACATTGTTGCAGACTGATTTCCGATAGAAAATCATCTGCCGGCGGGGACGGTCTGAACGGCCGCCCCCTCTGCGTATTTTTACAAGGATAAGGGAAAAGGAGGAAGGCTGACATTGGAATTCCTGACATGGCTCCAGGAGCAGTGCTACCAGACTTTCATCGAAGATGACCGCTGGAGAATTTATTTCCTCAAGGGTCTGGGCACAACCTTCAAAATTACAATCGGCGCACTGATCCTCGGCGTGATCATCGGTATCATTATCGCGGTCGTGCGTTCGGCATATGACTCGCAGCGCCGCCGCTGGCACGGTGTGGGCGGTATCCTGCTCGGTCTGGGCAATCTGCTGTGCAAGCTGTATCTGACGGTTATCCGCGGTACGCCGAGCACCGTACAGCTTCTGATCATGTACTTCATCATCTTCGGCTCTTCGCAGAACATGATGGCGGCGGCGATCATCTCGTTCGGCGTCAACTCGGGCGCGTACGTGGCCGAAATCGTGCGCTCGGGCATCATGTCCATTCCGAAGGGACAGATGGAGGCGGGCCGCTCGCTTGGTCTGAACTACGCGACCACGATGCGCTGCATCATCATTCCGCAGGCGATCAAGAACATCCTGCCGGCGCTCGGCAACGAGCTTATCACCCTGCTGAAGGAGACCTCGATCTGTACGGTCATCGGCCTGATGGACCTGACCAAGGGCGCTATGATCGTTCAGAGCCGTACCTACGCGCCGTGGGTACCGTACCTGTCGATTGCGATTATCTATCTGGTAATCGTGCTCATTCTGACCAAGCTGCTTGGTATTTTGGAGAGGAGGCTGCGCGAAAGTGATCGACGTTAAAAATCTGCACAAGGCGTTCGGCGACCATGAGGTTCTCAAGGGCGTCAACGAGCATATCGAGAAGGGTGAAAAGGTCGTTGTTATCGGCCCGTCCGGCTCGGGCAAGTCTACTTTCCTGCGCTGTCTGAACCTGCTCGAGGAGCCGACGAGCGGCGAGATCATCTTTGAGGGCCAGAACATCACCTCGAAGCAGACCGACATCAATCTGGTGCGCCGCCGCATGGGCATGGTGTTCCAGCAGTTCAACCTGTTCCCGCATTTGACGGTCAAGGAGAACATCAAGCTCGCTCCGGTCAAGCTCAAGATCATGGGTGACGAGGAGGCGGACAAGCGTGCGCTCGAGCTGCTTGCGCGCGTCGGTCTGCCTGACAAGGCGGACAGCTATCCGGCGCAGCTTTCCGGCGGTCAGCAGCAGCGTATCGCCATTGCCCGCGCGCTGGCAATGAACCCGGATGTCATGCTGTTTGACGAGCCGACCTCGGCACTCGACCCGGAAATGGTCGGCGAGGTACTGGAGATCATGAAGGAGCTTGCCGACGACGGCATGACCATGGTCGTTGTCACGCATGAGATGGGCTTTGCGCGCGAGGTTGCGACGCGGGTGCTGTTTATGGACGGCGGCAATATCGTTGAGCAGAACGAGCCGCACCAGTTCTTTGCAAATCCGCAGAACGCGAGACTCAAGGACTTTCTGTCGAAGGTCCTCTAAAAACTGCCGCCGCAGGCGAAGCTTTTTTCTGCTTCACCCGAAGCAGAGGGCAGACCTTCCGCCGATACAGCGGCTCGCCGCTGGAGGCGGGAATGGCTGCCGATGGGCAAGCCGGACATTGCCGCCGTCTGGCGGCGGAGACAAAAGGGGCAGGGACACCAAGGTTTCCCTGCCCCTCTTGACTCCCCAACTTTTCCTTTGGACGCGACTCCCTTCGGTCGCGCGTCTAAAAGCGAGGGGCCCACAGGGGCGTTTGGTGCTCCAAGAGGACACACTTGATGGAAGCAGAGCTTTTCGCAGCGACGGCGTTCGCGCCCTGCACCGTCTGGCCGCGCACTGTTATGCGCGGCGGATAACGCAAGGGAAATTCAGGGCATAACAGCGTCCCAAAAGCTGCCCGACGCACGGAACCGAGCTCCCGTAACCCTCGTTTCGCTGCACATCTTCGATGTGTCAGCGCAAAGGAAGGTAAAGGGGGAGTCAAGAGGGGACAGGAAACCATACTTGGTGTCCTGTCCCCTTTTGTTCCCGCCGGTGAACACCGGCACCCCCGGCCGCCGAAGGCGGCCAATGTGCACGCTCACATCGAGCGTAAAGCCGCCTCCAGCGGCGAGCCGCTGGATCGGCGGAAGGTCTGCCGTCTGCTGACGGTAAAAAGAGAAAGGGTTTTCTGCTCTTTTTAGAGCAAAAAACAAAGGCAGAGGGTAAAACCTCTGCCTTTTTGTGCAATAATTACTTGACGAAGCACCGCAAAACATGATATAATAATTTGCTGCTAAAAATCGAAGGGCACTTCGCATGCCTAATGATATGTTAGCACTGTCTGCTGAAAAAAGCAAGACAAACGAATGAAGTTTTTACAACGCCGCCGGGCGTATCAACACCAACTATGCCGAAAGAAACGGAGTGATCAAAGCACATGAAGGTGAAAGACGTACAGCACGGCAAGACCACACGAAAGAGCTTTGCACGCATCGAAGAGATTCTGGAGATGCCCAATCCGACGAGGTGCAAAAAAAGTCCTACCAGTGGTTCCTTGACGAAGGACTGCGTGAGGTTTTCGCCGATACCGCGTCCATCACGGACTACACCGGTAATCTGGAGCTTTCCTTCCTCGATTACACGATGGATGAAGAGCCGAAGTACAGTATCGAAGAGTGCAAGGCACGCGATGCAACATATGCAACGCCGCTCAAGGTTCGTATGCGTCTGCGCAACAAGGAGACCGACGAGATCAAGGAGCAGGAAATCTTCATGGGCGATTTCCCGAAGATGACCGACTCCGCGACCTTCATCATCAACGGCGCAGAGCGCGCGATCGTATCCCAGCTGGTCCGTTCTCCCGGCGTATACTACGGCAAGGAGCTCGACAAGACCAATAAGGTCCTGCTCTCCACCACCGTCATCCCGTACCACGGCGCATGGCTCGAGTACGAGACCGATGCAAACGATATTTTCTATGTCCGCATCGACAAGAACCGCAAGATTCCGATCACCTCCTTCATCCGTGCCATCGGCGTAAAGACCGACGCGGAGATCCCGGATATGACGACCGGCTGTTCGGCGAGGAAGTGTTCGATAACGATGCGCGCATCGTCGCCACCCTCGACAAGGACACCTGCAACTCCCGCGAGGAGGCGCTCGTCGAGATCTACCGCAAGCTCCGTCCGGGCGATCCCCCGACGGTGGAGTCCGGCGACCCCTGCTTGATGGACATGATGTTCTTCGATACTGCGCCGCTACGACATTTCCAATGTCGGCCGCTATAAGTTCAACAAAAAGCTCGGCCTGCGCAGCCGCATCGCCGGGCATATGCTGGCCGCACCGGTCGTCGATCCGATGACCGGTGAGATCATCGCCGAGGTGGGTGAGGTGCTCACGCGCGAGCGCGCCGAGGAGATCGCCGAGGCCGGCGTCAACGACGTCTATCTGGACGTCGACGGCAAGTCCATCCGCGTGTTCGGCAACGGCATGGTCGACATGAAGCACTATGTCGACTTTGATCCGGCCGAGCTCGGCGTCAAGGAGCTCGTGCGCGGCATCATCCTGCGCCAGCTCATGGAGCAGTACGAGGGCGACGCGCTCAAGGAGGCCATCGAGGAGAACCTTGACCTGCTCATCCCGAAGCACATCATCGCCGACGATATGTTCGCGTCCGTCAACTATCTGTGCTGCCTGGCGCACGGCATCGGCGAGCCGGATGACATCGACCACCTCGGCAACCGCCGCGTGCGCAGCGTGGGCGAGCTGCTGCAGAATCAGTTCCGCGTCGGCTTCACCCGCCTCGAGCGCGTGATCCGTGAGCGCATGACCTGCAGGATCTCGACGTGGTCACCCCGCAGTCGCTCATCAACATCCGTCCCGTGACGGCCTCCATCAAGGAGTTCTTCGGCTCCAGCCCGCTGTCCCAGTTCATGGACCAGACCAACCCGCTGGCAGAGCTGACGCACAAGCGCCGGCTCTCTGCGCTCGGTCCCGGCGGCCTGAGCAGAGAGCGTGCTAGGTTCGATGTCCGAGACGTCCACTACACGCACTACGGCCGTATGTGCCCGATTGAGACGCCGGAAGGTCCGAACATCGGCCTGATCAGTTATCTCGCGTCCTACGCCCGCGTGAACGAGTACGGCTTCCTCGTGACGCCGTTCCGCCGTGTGGAAAAGACCGGCACCTGCCGCGTGACCGACGAGGTCGAGTACATGACCGCCGATGTCGAGGACGAATATATTGTCTGCCAGGCCACCGAGCCGATCGATGAAAACGGCTACCTTCTGAACGACCGCGTTACCTGCCGCATGCGCGAGGAATTCGTCGAGGTAGACCGCAAGGACGTCGACCTGATGGACGTTTCTCCGCGTATGATGATCTCGGTCGCAACCGCGTTCATCCCGTTCCTGGAGCACGACGACGCAAACCGCGCGCTGATGGGCGCGAACATGCAGCGTCAGGCGGTGCCGCTTATGGTCACGGAAGCCCCGATCGTCGCAACCGGCATCGAGTAGAAGTGCGCCAGTCGACTCTGCACCTGCATCCCGAAGGCAGAGGGCGACGGCGTCGTTACCCGCGTCTCCGCCGACGGCGTGAGCGTCCGCTATGACGACGGCAGCGTCCGCGACTACACCCTGACGAAGTTCGCCCGCTCCAATCAGGGCACCTGCGTCAACCAGCGCCCGATCGTCGCGGTCGGTGAGCGTGTGACGACGGAGCAGGTCCTGGCCGACGGTCCGTCTTGCGCTCAGGGCGAAATCGCACTCGGCAAGAACGCGCTTGTCGGCTTCGTCACCTGGGAAGGCTATAACTACGAGGACGCCGATCTGCTGAATGAGCGCTTCGTGCGCGAGGACGTATTTACGTCCATTCACATTGAAGAATACGAAACCGAGTCCAGAGATACGAAGCTCGGACCGGAAGAGATCACCCGCGATATCCCGAACGTCGGTGAGGACACGCTCAAGGACCTCGACGAAAACGGCGTCATCCGTGTCGGTGCAGAAGTGTAAGTCCGGCGACTTATCTCGTCGGCAAGGTCACCCCGAAGGGCGAGACCGAGCTGACGGCTGAGGAGCGTCTGCTCCGCGCGATTTTCGGCGAAAAGGCCCGCGAGGTCCGCGATACCTCCCTGCGTCCCGCACGGCGAGGCAGGCATCGTCGTAGACGTCAAGGTCTTTACCCGCCAGAACGGCGACGAGATTGCCCCCGGCGTCAATAAGATCGTCCGCGTCTACATCGCCCAGAAGCGGAAAATTTCCGTCGGCGATAAGATGGCCGGCCGCCACGGCAACAAGGGCGTCGTTTCGCGTATCCTCCCGGAGGAGGATATGCCGTTCCTGCCCGATGGTACGCCGCTGGATATCGCTCTGAATCCGCTGGGCGTTCCGTCCCGTATGAACATCGGACAGGTCCTGGAGGTTCACCTCGGCTACGCCGCGCATACCCTCGGCTGGAAGGTCGCAACGCCGATCTTCGACGGCGCGAACGAGAAGGACATCCGCGAGACTCTGAAGCAAGTCAGGCAGGCCTCCCGGAAGACGGCAAGACGGTCCTGTATGACGGACGCACCGGCGAGCCGTTTGATCAGCTTGTCACGGTCGGCTATCCGTATTACCTCAAGCTCCATCATCTGGTCGATGATAAGATTCATGCCCGTTCCACCGGTCCTTACAGCATGGTGACGCAGCAGCCGCTCGGCGGCAAGGCACAGTTCGGCGGCCAGCGCTTCGGCGAGATGGAAGTCTGGGCGCTCGAAGCCTACGGCGCGGCATATACGCTGCAGGAAATCCTGACCGTCAAGTCGGACGATATTACCGGTCGTGTGAAGACGTACGAAGCCATTGTTAAGGGCCACAACGTACCGAAGCCCGGCGTTCCGGAATCCTTCAAGGTTCTCACCAAGGAGCTGCAGGCCCTGTGCCTGGACATTCAGGTGCTCGACGAGAACATGGAGGTCATCGAGCTGAGCGAGGACGACGAGGACGAGACCGAATACGTTCGTCCGATGGAGCAGGCTGTTTCGGGCGCGGATGATGAGTTCACCGCGGCTGGCTTCGGCATCAACGACGCCGAGGACGGCGACACCGATCTCTTTGCACTGGATAACCCCGCCGAAGACGGAGACGATGCCGGAGATGATTTCGACGATCTGGGCGAATAAGCCGCATAAGACCGAAAATCATCTGTGAATAGGGAAGGAGCATCTTAATATATATGGGATATCATACGTTTAACGCCATCAAGATCGGCCTGGCCTCGCCCGACCTGATCCGCGAGTGGTCGTATGGTGAAGTTAAAAAGCCCGAAACCATTAACTACCGCACACTCAAGCCCGAAAAGGACGGCCTGTTCTGCGAGCGCATCTTTGGACCTACCAAGGACTGGGAGTGCCACTGCGGCAAGTATAAGAAGGTCCGCTTCAAGGGCAAGATCTGCGACAAGTGCGGCGTCGAGGTCACCAAGGCCAAGGTCCGCCGCGAGCGCATGGGCCACATCGAGCTGGCAGCGCCGGTATCGCACATCTGGTACTTCAAGGGCATCCCGTCCCGCATGGGTCTGATCCTGGATATCAGCCCGCGCATCCTCGAGAAGGTCCTGTACTTCGCCAACTATATCGTTATCGATCCGGGCGATACGCCGCTCATGAAGAAGCAGATCCTCACCGAGGCTGAGTACCGCGACATGCGCGAAAAGTATGAGGACGATTTCCGCGCCGGCATGGGTGCGGAGTCCATCAAGGAGCTGCTCGCAGAGCTGGATCTCGATGAGCTGTCCAAGGAGCTGACCGCAGAGCTGCGCGAGGCCTCCGGCCAGAAGCGCCTGCGCATCATCAAGCGCCTCGAGGTCGTCGAGTCGTTCCGCCTGTCTCATAACCGTCCGGAATGGATGATCCTGGACGTTGTCCCGGTCATCCCGCCGGATATCCGACCGATGGTACAGCTCGACGGCGGCCGCTTTGCGACCTCCGACCTGAACGATCTGTACCGCCGGGTGATCAACCGCATCATCGTCCGCAATGAAAAGCGCATGCTTCAGGAAGCTGTCGATGCCCTCATCGACAATGGCCGCCGCGGCCGCCCCGTAACGGGCCCCGGCAATCGTCCCCTTAAATCTCTTTCGGATATGCTGAAAGGGAAGCAGGGCCGTTTCCGTCAGAACTTGCTCGGGAAACGTGTCGACTATTCCGGCCGTTCGGTTATCGTTATCGGCCCGGAAATGAAGATGCACCAGTGCGGTCTTCCAAAGGAAATGGCACTGGAACTCTTCAAGCCTTTCGTCATGAAGAAGCTCGTCGAAAAAGAAATTGCGACGAACATTAAAAACGCCAAGAAAAAAGTCGAACGCGTCAGCAATGAAGTCTGGGACGTCCTCGAAGACGTCATCAAGGAACATCCGGTTCTCTTGAACCGTGCCCCGACACTCCACCGTTTGGGCATCCAGGCCTTTGAACCGGTCCTTTGGGAAGGTCGGGCCATTAAGCTTCATCCGCTGGTCTGC
>VOFH01003169.1_pt1 | contig 35312 bp, 28 predicted proteins | sample 5384091 | NCBI WGS metagenome assembly VOFH01 (sample SAMN12384727, study PRJNA508395) | human gut metagenome | isolation source: healthy gut G | host: Homo sapiens
TACAGCGACTTGTCGAGCATCTTGTCCCGGGAGATCGCGGAAACTGCGTCACGCGTTGGGCGACGCAAAAGCCGAGCCCCATTTCCTTGAGCTTCTTGAGGTTGTAGACGCTGTGTGAGTCCGCGGTCGGCGACGACGATGGAGTCCTTGATGTCGTACTTGGCCTGAGGCTGGTGATGGCTTCCTCCATGGACTTCATCTCGGCGCAGTTGCCGGCGAAGATCTCGACGTCAAACGCGGGAAGCCCTTGCGGTCCACGCCAGAGCGATCGAGGCGACGTGAAGGTCGGAAGCAGTGCTCCTTTGAGGCCGCGCATCGCAAGTACTGAATCTTCTCGTTCGCGACCGCGTCAAGAAAGGCGTCAGGAAGGAGCTCACCAGGACTTCACCTTCGTCATTGAAGCACTCGTCCCCGAGCTCACCCTGCAGGCGGGCGGCTTTGGCGCGGGCGAAGGCGCTCGAAGTCCATTTGCTCACGCTTTTCTCTTCGTCAGTAAGAGGCGTCTCGAAGTAGGCGTTCGTCACATCGTGAAGACGAGGGCTGCCGCTCTTTCCCCGAAGCGCTTGTCGAGCCTCTTCCGACCTCGAAACAGCGGCTCCTTGTTCTGCTTGAGAAACGAGAGCGCGCTGTAGAGGTTGTCCAGCGTAGATCCCGGAGAGGATCCCATGGCAGCCTCTCTTCCGGTAGTAAGACGAAGCTGATGGAGCCCGCTGATGACCTGGCGCAGGCGCGATACGAGATGGCCGTACTGACGTCGTAGGTGCAGCGGCTCGAGGGTGTGGAGTCTTCTTCTACGGGACCGTCTTTGTTGCAGCTGCGTGGCGAGCCATGCTCAAGGATCCGCATGCCGAGATCTCTCTGATCCAGCGTTGCGCGTAGTGCCCTATGCAATCTCAGGATTCACCCCTGTCGTCGGAGGAGGATTCGATGGCGAGCAGGCGGGAGAACTGCTGGCGCCTCTGCCTGAGCCTCGGTCTTTCGGGCACTCTGACGCCGGTGATTGGGCCTGAGGTTCTCGAGATAATTCGGATCACCGTATGCTTCTCGATGAGCTTTGTCGAGACGACCGAGGTTTTGAAATGACCCAGGTGCTGTACTTGCTGCCGGCCTCATGACCGACTCGAGCGATGCGCGTAGAGTGTGACCCACTTGACCTTGATCAGCGCTGACAGCGAACGGGGAGCTCCTCGATATTTGGTTAAGCCGGACTTCCGGGAGGTCGGCAATACCGCACGGCCTGCGTCGAACTCCATGAGGCGTCGCATGGAAACCCGTCTTCATGAAGGAGAGCTCGAAGAGGTGGGGGCCACGGCCGGCGTCCTGATGACGGGGTGCGGGGGAGACGCGCAAACGAACGCGAAACCGGCGGGAGCTCGCCGACTATCTCGCAACGGTCCCTGCGGACGTGTTCCGCCGCACCGAGACGGACGGGCGCATGGTTCGACTACGTGGAGGGGATCGTTTGGGATTCGACCCGGTTCCTCGACGCGCTTCGCCGACTGGATGAGGGAAGGCGACCGGGCCGAGCGCTCCCTGCGCTCATCTGGCACCCGTTCCTGAGGCATACGGGCGGGATCGAGCTCAATCCCGCGCGAAAGTACTGGCCGGGTGTGATGAATGGGAGCTTAAAGACGACTGGACGGCGGGACGAAGAGGACTTCTTCGGAAGCCTCGGACGATGAGGACGACGAGTCCGGACGAGGTCGCCGGGACGGGGAGTTCGATGATGAGGACGACGAAGAGCTCTTTGACGACGGCGGCGAGGACCTCGACTTCGACGAGAAGGCGGATGCGGGACGAAGAGGTCCGCACGAAGCCCTCGTTGCGGAAGGCGACTGCCGTCTTCTTCGGGGACCGCGAGCGTGCGAAGCTGCTGCACGACGCGGAAGAGCCTGCGCGACCACTGGAAGGCCGCGAAGCGGACGTGGGTGGGAGTACGACGTGGAGCCGACGACGGCTGTACTTCACGGGTGACGCTGAGCGAGCCCTACGCCTATGCGAGGAGCATCGTGCCGGAGGCGAACCGTCCTGCGGCGGCGGAATCTGATGCGCGCGAACCTGGGGTTGAAGCGCGGGGCGTTCGAACTCGACATGGACACGGGCATCATGCGCTACCACACGTATGGACGTGCCTTTGGATGCGGGACTGCCGTCTGAGCAGACGCTCCGGAACTTCCTCCTCCTCCCGTCGGCATGTTCGAGCAGTACGGGAAGAGCTTCGTCGAGGTGGCGCTGGGGAAGAAGATCCCTCGCCCGGGCGGTGGAGGAAGCCGAGAGCCTCGTGCGGGGAACGCCGGACGGCTTCCCGACGGTGATCGGAACGGCGGAGGCCTGAGGACGGTCGAATAGGATCGACGAGAAGGTCCGAGAAGGGGAGGGGCTTCAAAAATTCTTTCCTCTTCCCTCTCAACCTTCTCTTTCGCTGAGGTTCACGAAAGCGCGGGCGCAGGTCCGCGCTTTTTCTCCAAAGGGAAGGAAAAATGCGGTTTGCGGTTTGATCTCGTTGGCATCTCACCCTTGCGCTTTTCCAACGAACCGCATGGAGAAAGTTCTCTTAAAATGTGAACATGTGAATATCGGGCGGTTCGATGAAGACGGCTTCCGCAGCGAGGGACACGACCCGAGCTTGCGGAAGAGAGCTGTACTTACCTGATGTTCTTCATTGGAAGCCGAAAGGAAGGATTATTCTTCTCTTTCAATTCCGGCGAAGAGCGACAAAAACAGTGATTGAACAAAAAGAGTTTGATCCTGGCTCAGATTGAACGCTGGCGGCATGCTTTACACATGCAAGTCGAACGGTAGCACAGGGAGCTTGCTCCCGGGTGGGAGTGGCGCACGGGTGAGTAAGACATCGGGAACGTGTCCTCTTGTGGGGGATAACTACCCGAAAGGGTGGCTAATACCGCATAAGTCCCTGAGGGGAGAAAGCGGGGATCTTCGGACCTGCGCGAGAGGAGTGCCGATGGCCGATTAGCTAGTTGGTGAGGTAAAGGCTCACCAAGGCGACGATCGGTAGCTGGTCTGAGAGGACGACCAGCCACACTGGGACTGAGACACGGCCCAGACTCCTCGGGAGGCAGCAGTGGGGAATTTTGGACAATGGGCGAAAGCCTGATCCAGCCATGCCGCGTGTGGGATGAAGGCCTTCGGGTTGTAAACCACTTTTGTCAGGGACGAAAAGGTTCAGGCCAATACCTTGAACTGCTGACGGTACCTGAAGAATAAGCACCGGCTAACTACGTGCCAGCAGCCGCGGTAATACGTAGGGTGCAAGCGTTAATCGGAATTACTGGGCGTAAAGCGTGCGCAGGCGGTTCTGTAAGATAGATGTGAAATCCCGGGCTTAACCTTGGAATTGCATTTATGACTGCAGGACTCGAGTTTGTCAGAGGGGGTGGAATTCAGGTGTAGCAGTGAAATGCGTAGATATTTGGAAGAACACCGATGGCGAAGGCAGCCCCTGGGACATGACTGACGCTCATGCACGAAAGCGTGGGGAGCAAACAGGATTAGATACCCTGGTAGTCCACGCCCTAAACGATGTCTACTGGTTGTTGGGGACGATTTGGTCCTTGGTAACGAAGCTAACGCGTGAAGTAGACCGCCTGGGGAGTACGGTCGCAAGATTAAAACTCAAAGGAATTGACGGGGACCCGCACAAGCGGTGGATGATGTGGATTAATTCGATGCAACGCGAAAAACCTTACCTAGCCTTGACATGTCGGAAAGTCCTGAGAGATCGGGATGTGCCCGCAAGGGAATCCGAACACAGGTGCTGCATGGCTGTCGTCAGCTCGTGTCGTGAGATGTTGGGTTAAGTCCCGCAACGAGCGCAACCCTTGTCACTAGTTGCTACGAAAGGGCACTCTAGTGAGACTGCCGGTGACAAACCGGAGGAAGGTGGGGATGACGTCAAGTCCTCATGGCCCTTATGGCTAGGGCCTCACACGTCATACAATGGTCGGAACAGAGGGCAGCGAAGCCGCGAGGTGGAGCAAATCCCAGAAAACCGATCGTAGTCCGGATTGCAGTCTGCAACTCGACTGCATGAAGTCGGAATCGCTAGTAATCGCGGATCAGCATGCCGCGGTGAATACGTTCCCGGGTCTTGTACACACCGCCCGTCACACCATGGGAGTGGGGTTCACCAGAAGACGTTTGTCTAACCGCAAGGAGGACGGCGTCCACGGTGGGTTTCATGACTGGGGTGAAGTCGTAACAAGGTAGCCGTACCGGAAGGTGCGGCTGGATCACCTCCTTAAAGAGAATGCTCGGTCCGAACCGAGATCGTCTCCGGTGCTCACACTTATCAGGTTGTTGAATCTGACTGTTCTTTAAAAATTAGGAAATGAAATGAAGCGTTCAACCGCAGCGTCATTGTTGATGAGACGATGGCGAGCAACTGTGGTTGAGGGTTGTGATTGCATTCATTGATTCATTGAAGTTCTCAAGAACCGACATAATCAGAGAAACTAGCGATACGTTTAGGTTGCTTTAGACGTTGAAGGCAAAAGGCTTCAGCGTTATAGGATCAAGCGACTAAGTGTATGTGGTGGATGCCTTGGCGATCACAGGCGATGAAGGACGTGAAAGCCTGCGAAAAGCTGTGGGGAGCTGGCAAATAAGCTTTGATCCACAGATCTCCGAATGAGGGAACTCACTTGGCTTCGGCCAAGTATCCATGTCTGAATATATAGGGCATGGAGGCGAACGCGGTGAACTGAAACATCTAAGTAACCGCAGGAAAAGAAATCAACCGAGATTCCGAAAGTAGCGGCGAGCGAAATCGGACGAGCCTAGCGCTTGATAATGCTGCCGACAGCAGAACGGTCTGGAAAGTCCGGCTACAGAGGGTGATAGCCCCGTATGCGAAGTCCGCAGCATGGTACTAAGAGCACGATAAGTAGGGCGGGACACGTGACATCCTGTCTGAAGATGGGGGGACCATCCTCCAAGGCTAAATACTCGTGATCGACCGATAGTGAACCAGTACTGTGAAGGAAAGGCGAAAAGAACCCCGGGAGGGGAGTGAAATAGATCCTGAAACCGCATACATACAAACAGTAGGAGCCTCTTTAAGGGGTGACTGCGTACCTTTTGCATAATGGGTCAGCGACTTACGTTCAATGGCGAGCTTAACCGTATAGGGGAGGCGCAGCGAAAGCGAGTTCGAACAGAGCGATTTCAGTCGTTGGGCGTAGACCCGAAACCAGATGATCTATCCATGGTCAGGTTGAAGGTGTGGTAACACACACTGGAGGACCGAACCGACTAGTGTTGCAAAATTAGCGGATGAACTGTGGATAGGGGTGAAAGGCTAAACAAATCTGGAGATAGCTGGTTCTCCCCGAAAACTATTGAGGTAGTGCCTCGTGTATGGCTCCAGGGGGTAGAGCACTGTTATGGCTAGGGGGACATGGCGTCTTACCAAACCATGGCAAACTCCGAATACTTGGAAGTCGAAGCACGGGAGACAGAGCACCGGGTGCTAACGTCCGGACTCAAAAGGGAAACAACCCAGACCGCCGGCTAAGGTCCCTAATATGAACTGAGTGGAAAACGAAGTGGGAAGGCTAAGACAGTCAGGAAGTTGGCTTAGAAGCAGCCATCCTTCAAAGAAAGCGTAATAGCTCACTGATCGAGTCTTCCTGCGCGGAAGATGTAACGGGGCTAAGTTCATAACCGAAGCCGCGGATTCACACGCAAGTGTGAGTGGTAGGGGAGCGTTCTGTAAGCCTGCGAAGGTGACTCGCAAGGGTTGCTGGAGGTATCAGAAGTGCGAATGCTGACATGAGTAACGTTAAAGCGGGTGAAAAGCCCGCTCGCCGTAAGCCCAAGGTTTCCTGCTCTACGTTCATCGGAGCAGGGTGAGTCGGCCCCTAAGGCGAGGCTGAGAAGCGTAGCTGATGGGAACAAGGTTAATATTCCTTGACCGCCGTTGAGTGCGAAGGGGGGACGGAGTGTTGAAGATCATCCGGGTGTTGGATGTCCCGGTTTCCGCGCGTAGGAGGTCTGCAGGCAAATCCGCAGGCGAATCTCCGAGGCAAAGGATCGAGTCCCATTGGGGACGAAGTGATTGGATGGACTTCCAGGAAAAGCCTCTAAGCTCCAGCTCAACGGGACCGTACCGCAAACCGACACTGGTGGGCGAGCTGAATATGCTCAGGCGCTTGAGAGAACTCGGGAGAAGGAACTCGGCAAATTGACACCGTAACTTCGGAAGAAGGTGTGCCGTAGTACCGTGAGAGGGAGAGACACCTTGAGCGTGAATCGGTCTCAGAGAATCGGTGGCTGCGACTGTTTACTAAAAACACAGCACTCTGCAAAGACGAAAGTCGACGTATAGGGTGTGATGCCTGCCCGGTGCTGGAAGATTAATTGATGGGGTGCAAGCTCCTGATCGAAGTCCCAGTAAACGGCGGCCGTAACTATAACGGTCCTAAGGTAGCGAAATTCCTTGTCGGGCAAGTTCCGACCTGCACGAATGGCATAACGATGGCCACACTGTCTCCTCCTGAGACTCAGTGAAGTTGAAGTGTTTGTGATGATGCAATCTCCCCGCGGCTAGACGGAAAGACCCCATGAACCTTTACTGCAGCTTTGCATTGGACTTTGAACCGATCTGTGTAGGATAGGTGGGAGGCTGTGAAACCGGGACGCCAGTCTCGGCGGAGCCATCCTTGAAATACCACCCTGATTTGTTTGAGGTTCTAACCTAGGCCAGTCATCCTGGTCGGGGACCGTGCATGGTGGGCAGTTTGACTGGGGCGGTCTCCTCCTAAAGGGTAACGGAGGAGTGCGAAGGTACGCTAGGTACGGTCGGAAATCGTGCTGATAGTGCAATGGCAAAAGCGTGCTTGACTGCGAGACCCACAAGTCGAGCAGATACGAAAGTAGGTCATAGTGATCCGGTGGCTCTGTATGGAAGGGCCATCGCTCAACGGATAAAAGGTACTCTGGGGATAACAGGCTGATACCGCCCAAGAGTTCATATCGACGGCGGTGTTTGGCACCTCGATGTCGGCTCATCTCATCCTGGGGCTGTAGCCGGTCCCAAGGGTATGGCTGTTCGCCATTTAAAGAGGTACGTGAGCTGGGTTTAAAACGTCGTGAGACAGTTTTGTCCCTATCTGCCGTGGGCGTTGGAAGATTGACGGGGGCTGCTCCTAGTACGAGAGGACCGGAGTGGACTGACCTCTGGTGTACCGGTTGTCACGCCAGTGGCATCGCCGGGTAGCTATGTCGGGAAGAGATAACCGCTGAAAGCATCTAAGCGGGAAACTTGCCTGAAGATAAGTCTTCCTGGAGGCTTGACCTCCCTGAAGAGTCGTTCGAGACCAGGACGTTGATAGGTCGGGTGTGTAAGCGCTGTGAGGCGTTGAGCTAACCGATACTAATTGCTCGTGCAGCTTGATCCTATAACCGTGAAGCTTTTTCTCTCTAGCTTATGCCGGACGAGAACTTCGAATCAAGAGGGCGCACAGCCCGCTTCATTTCGTTTCCGAAAGCATTCAAGATTGCCCGGTGACCATAGCGTTGTGGAACCACGCCTTCCCATTCCGAACAGGACCGTGAAACACTTCAGCGCCGATGATAGTTGGTTGTATTTCCAGTGAAAGTAGGACATCGCCGGGCTCGCTATTTCAAAACCCCTGATCTCGAAAGAGTTCGGGGGTTTTGTTTTTTGGGTTTCAATGTGGCCTCGCTGATCCCTCAAAGAAGCCGCATCGTCTAAAATCCCAATACTTTAGATCGACGGGTTCCGCCGCCTGCTGCGCGGCTTCTTCCGCGCGCCCGGTTCCCGCACACAACTCCATTCGCCCCACATGATTCTCAAACGGTCCTTCATCTCTGAGCTTACGAACAGCGCGGGCGGAGCCTTCACGGTCATGTTCACGATCGTGCTCGCCGTCGGCATGGTTCAGGTGCTCAATCTTGCGGCGGGCGGACGCATCGGTTCGGCCACCGTGCTCGAGATGATCGTCTATCAGGTGCTCGGGAATCTTGCCCCTCTCATCTCGCTCACGGGCTTCGTCGCCGTGCTGATGACGATGATGCGCTGGTGGCAGGACAACGAAATGGTCGTCTGGTACTCCTCCGGCGGCCGCTCGCTCCTCTCCTGGATCGATCCCACGCTCCGCTTCATCATTCCGATCGCCGTCCTCGTGGGCGCGCTCTCGCTCGTCGTCACGCCCTGGGCGAAGGCGCAGTCGGAACTGATCCGCGCCGAATTCAAGCAGCGCGATGAGGTGAACGCCCTCGCTCCCGGCAAGTTCATCGAAAGCATGGGCGGCCGCCGCGTCTTCTTCATCGAGAGCCTCGGCGACCGTGAGAACGAAGTGGGCCGCGTCTTCCTCGCAGAACAGAACGGCGACAAGGAAGTCGTCGTCAACGCCGCCGGCGGCAGCATCGAAGTGAACCGCGAAGGCGACCGCTACGTGGTGCTCCACGACGGCCGCCGCTACGAGACGAACCGCCAGACGGCGGAGACCCGCGTCGTCGAATTCGACAACTACGGCATGCGCCTCGACATCAAGGTCGACACGCAGCTGCGTGCGAGCCGCCTGGTTTCGCAGCCGCTCCCGCTTCTTTTGGCCGATCCCACGGCGGAGCACCAAGGCGAGCTTGCCTGGCGTCTCTCCTGGCCCCTGGTGACCTTGAACCTTGCGCTCCTGGCGCTTCCTCTCTCCTGCACGGCACCCCGCGCAGGGCGAAGCCTCAACCTCATCATCGCCGCGCTCTCCTTCATCCTGTACCTGAACGGCATCTCGATCATGCAGACCTGGATCGAACAGGAGCGGGTCGGCTTGTGGAAGGCCTTCATCGGGATTCACAGTGCGGTCTTCATCCTCGCCGTGATCCTCTTCATCCGGCGCGTCTACATGCAGCGCTGGCTTCCGGCTCCGGCCGCCCAGGCGGTCAACCGCCTGAGGCTGCGCTTCCACCGTCGTCGTGAGGGAGGCCGCTGATGAGAGTCGTCACCAAGCAGTTCACGAAGGAGGTCCTCCTGTCGACCGCCTTCGTCCTCTTCGTGCTCGTGGCCCTGTTCGGCTTCTTTGAGCTCATCCAGCAGTTGGAGGAGGTCCGCGCCGACTATCCGATCTCGCTCGCGCTGCTCCTCACTGGCCTGACGCTCCCCTTGCGCGTCTACGAGATCATGCCGATCGCGGTGCTTCTGGCCGCGGTCTACACGATGTCGCGTTGGGCGTCCACGTCCGAATTCACCGCGCTTCGCGTGGCGGGGCTCTCGCCGCTGCACCTCACCTCGGCGCTTCTCATCCCGGGGATCGTCCTCGTGGGGCTCACCTTCACGATCGGCGAATACGTCTCCCCCTGGGCGAGCCGCTATGCGCTCACGGCGGAAAGCCAGGTGCGCGACCGCGCGATCACGGCCCGGGGGTTCGATTCCGGCGTCTGGGTGCGCGACGTCGTCGAGAACGAGCGCATCCGCTACATCAACGTGAAGGCGCTCTCCGCCGCGGACCGCTCGTCGACGGGCGCCTGGCGCATGTTCGAGTACGACGCGGGCGGGAGGCTCCTGCGCATGGTGCACGCCGAGGCCGCGCGCTTTGAGCGCGGCCACGGGTGGGAGCTGCGCGACGTGCGCATCGTCGAATATCCGGAGATCGACCGCGAGGACCCGACGGCTCCTCAGGAACCGATCCGCGTGACGCAGGAGAAGGCCTACTACCTTCCGTCCGAAGTCGGTCCCGACATTTTGAACGTCATGACCTCGAAGCCCGAACACATGTCGATGCAGGACCTCGCGCGCTACATCGCGCATCTGGAATCGACGGGGCAGAGCGCGGAGCGCTACCAGGTGACGCTCTGGAGCAAGGCCTTCTACCCGGTGGCCGTCCTCGTCATGCTGGCGCTCGCGATGCCCTTTGCGTACATGAACGCGCGATCGGGCGGTCTTGCGATCAAGATGTTCTTCGGGGTGCTGATCGGGATTCTCTTCTACGCCCTCAACAACGTCTTCAGCTACGTGGGGACGGTGAACACGTGGCCGCCGTTGGTGGCGACGTTGACGCCATCCGTCGTGATGCTCGCACTCGCCGCAGGCGCGATGTACTGGGTGGAGCACCGATAGCTCAAACGAAGAGGTCGGCCGTCCCGAGGACGACCGGCCTTTCTTTTACTTCGCCTTGGAGGCCTTGGCATCCTTCGCGGAAGTCTTCTTCGGCTTCCTGTGCGCGAGGAACGCCTTCAGCGCCCGGCCCGTGTGCGTGGCCTTCTTCGAGAGCGCCTTCGGCGTCCCTTCGCCCACGATCCGGCCGCCTCCTGCACCGCCCTCGGGACCGAGGTCGATCACGTGGTCGGCGCTCGCCACCATGTCGAGGTCGTGCTCGATCACGAGCACGGTGTGCCCGGCTTCGACGAGCCGCTCCAGGACCTCGATCAGCTTCGCGACGTCGGTCATGTGAAGCCCCACGGTGGGCTCGTCCAACACGTAGAGCGTGTGGGGGCTCGACGCCCCGCGGATCTTCGAGAGCTCATAGACCAACTTGATGCGCTGCGCTTCGCCGCCCGAGAGCGTGGGCGAAGGTTGACCCAGGGTGAGGTACCCGAGCCCCACGTCCTGAAGGAGCTGCAGGGGCCGCGCCACGGTCGGCATCGACTCGAAGAAGACGAGCGCGTCGTCGACCGACATGTTGAGGACGTCGCCGATGGTCTTCCCCTTCCAGCGGACGGCGAGCGTCTCCGGATTGAAGCGCGCGCCGCGGCAGGTCTCGCACGGGACCTGCACGTCGGGGAGGAACGCCATCTCGACCGTGCGGAAGCCCATGCCCGCACAGTCGGGGCAGGCCCCTTCGGTACGGTTGAAGGTGAAGCGTCCGGGCCCGAAGCCGCGCTCCTGCGCGTCCGGGGACTGCGCGAAGAGGTCGCGGATCGCCTGATAGAACCCGACGTAGGTCGCGGGGCAGGAGCGCCGGGTCTTGCCGATCGGCGTCTGGTCGACTTCCAAGGCGCGCCGGATCTTTTCCACCCCTTCGATCCCGTCCGTGTGGCTCCAGGCGGGCGTTTGCCCGGGCTTCGCGTGAAGCGCTTCGGTGAGGTTGCGGAAGAGCACTTCGCGCGCCAACGTGGATTTGCCCGACCCCGAGACGCCGGTCAAGGCCGTGAGGCGTCCCAACGGGATCTCGACCTTGTCCAAGGCGAGGTTGTGCATGCGGACGTTTCGGAGCACGAGCTTCGGTGTGTCGGCCTCGACCGGGTGCCGGCCTTCACCCGTGTGGGTGAGGGGCTCGGCCAGGGCGCGGCCGGTGACGGAGTCGGGGTTCGCCGAGATCTCCTCCACCGTCCCCATCGCGCGGAGTTCGCCTCCGCGCACGCCCGCACCCGCACCCGGACCGATGTCGATCACGCAGTCGGCGTGACGGATCGTCTCCTCGTCGTGCTCGACGACGAGAAGCGTGTTCCCGAGCCGGGCGAGCTCGCCCATGGCGTCGAGAAGCATCGCGTTGTCGCGCGGGTGAAGACCGATCGTCGGTTCGTCGAGGATGTAGCAGGCCCCGCGGAGCGCGGTCCCTAACTGGCTCGCCAAACGGATGCGCTGCGCTTCGCCGCCCGAGAGCGTCGGCGCGCTGCGGTCGAGCGTGAGGTAGCCGAGCCCCACGCGCTGCAGGAACCCGATCCTCGAGCGGATTTCGGCCAGAGCGTCGCGCCCGATCGCCTCTTCGCGCTCGGTGAGTCGGAGCGCTTTCAAGCGCTCCGCCGTTTCGTCCACCGTGCGGGCTTCGCACTCGTGGATGCCTTCGCCCTTCCAGCGGACGGCGCGCGCGACGGCATTCAACCTCGCGCCGTTGCAGTCCGGGCAGACCGTGCGTTCTTCATCTGGGTCCGGCGTCATGTCGCGGTCAAAGGCTTCACCCTTCTTGATCGCGTCGCGGATGCTCTTCGCGACGACGCCGTAGCCCATGCAGGTGGGGCAGACGCCGACGTTCGCGTTGTAGGAGAAGAGCCGCGGGTCGAGTTCGGGGAAGCTCCGCGCGCATTCCGGACAGGCGTTCGCCGCCGAATAGTAGTGGGAGCGCCCGGTCGCGGGATCCCAAACGGTGAGCGACTGGAAGCGCGAGGCGACCCAAAGCCTCCTCCACCTTCCCGTGAATGTCGCCCTTGGGGTCCACCTCGGCGATGGGCCAGTCGATGTTGTGCTCGACCGCGCGCTTCAGGGCCGGGACCTTCTTTTCGATCGACACCCATTCGCCGTCGATCAGAAGCTCCCTTGATGCCGGACGCCTGAAGGGCCTCCATTTCCTTGCGGGCGGGAGCCTTCTGGTGGCGCACCAGCGGAACGAGGAGCCGCACCGAGGCGGCGTCGCCGAACGTCTCCCGGATCGACTGCGCGATCGCCTGAGGGGACTGCGCCTCCACCGGGACGTTGCAGTCCGGGCAGTACTGCGTCCCCAGCTTCGCGTAGATGAGGCGCAGGAAGTGGTGGAGTTCCGTCATCGTCGCGACGGTGCTCCGCATGCCGCCTCGGCTCGTACGCTGTTCGATCGCCACCGTGGGCGGAATCTCGCGCACGGCGTCGACGTCCGGCACGGGCGGCGGCTGCACCATGCTGCGCGCGTAGGCGTTCAGGCTCGACAGATAGCGCCGCTGGCCTTCCGCGAAGACGATGTTGAAGGCCAAGGTCGACTTCCCCGAGCCCGAGGGGCCCGTCACGACCGTCAGCGCATTGTGCGGAATCGCGGCGGTGAGGTTCTTGAGGTTGTGCTCGCGCGCGCCTTCGACGGCGATCGCGCGCTTCTCCAAAAGGAGCGACTGCATCGAGCGGCCCATCGCGCGGGTCGGGATCGCCGGGACGCGGAAGGGTTCGCGCTTCTTTTCCAAGGGCGGCAGATTGAAGAAGCTCTCGCGGGTCGCGTCCCCCGCACGCGCGCGCCGCCAGGCGGCGAGCGCCGTGCCGGTGAGCGTGGCGGCGTCGCACATCTGGTCGGGCGTGCCCGTGAAGACGACCTGACCGCCTTCGTCGCCCCCGCCCGGACCCATTTCGATCACGTGGTCCGCGCAGTCGAGGACGTCGAGGTTGTGCTCGATCACGAGGACGGCGTGTCCGGCCTTGATCAACTTGTCGAAGACGCCGACCAAGCGTTCGACGTCGGCGAAGTGAAGTCCCGTCGTCGGTTCGTCGAAGACGAAGAGCTTCGTCTTGGGGCGACGACGGTTCCCGAGGCTCTCGGCCAAGTGCGCGGCGAGCTTGAGGCGCTGGCGCTCCCCGCCCGAGAGCGTCGGGAGGGGCTGCCCCAGCGTGAGGTAGCCGAGCCCCACTTCACGCAGGTGCGTGAGTTTGGGCGCGAAGCCCTTGATGTCGGCGAAGGCTTCCGCCGCTTCGTCGACCGTGAGGTCGAGGATCTCGGCGATGTTGAGGCGACGGCCGTCGGCGGTCGGGATCCGGACGTTCAGCACCTCGGGGATGAAGCGCTTCCCGCCGCATTCGGGGCAGGGGAGAAGCACGTCCGAGAGGAACTGCATTTCGATCTGCTCGTAGCCGGACCCCAGGCAGTGGGGGCAGCGGCCCTTCCCCGCGTTGAAGGAGAAGTCGACCGCCTTGAAGGGCGCGCCCGTGCGTTCGGCCTCGGCGGCCAACGCGTCGCGCAGGTCGCCGTAGGCACCCACGTAGCTCACGGGGTTCCCGCGGGCCGTGCGGCCCATCGGGCTCTGGTCGACGAAGATCACGTCGTCGGGGCGCGTCCCCGTGACGACGCCCGAGGGCGCTTCGCCCCGTCAGGGCCGGGACGAGCACGTCGGCGATGAGGGTCGATTTGCCCGACCCCGAGACGCCGGCGACCGCCGTCAGGCCCTTGAGCGGAAAGTCGACCCTGAGGTCGCGCAGGTTGTGCATCGTCACGTGTTCGAGCGTGAGGACGGGCGCCTCGTCCAATCCGGGCGTGCGCTCACGCGAGATGATGCGTCGGCCCGAGAGGTACTCGGCCGTGAGGGTGGTGCCCGCCAACATCTCGCGGGTGGTGCCGTTGAAGAGCACCCGGCCCCCTGCGGCGCCGGGGCCCGGCCCCAGGTCCACGATCCGTTCGCCCGCCAGCATCACCTGCGGGTCGTGTTCGACGACGACCGCGGTGTTGCCGGCCGCGACCAAGCGGCGGAGCACTCCGTTCACGCGGTCCATGTCGCGGGGGTGAAGCCCGATGCTGGGTTCGTCGATCACGAAGAGCGTGTTGACGAGGTTGGTGCCGAGCGCGGTCGTGAGGTTGACGCGTTCGACCTCGCCCCCGGAGAGCGTGCGGCCCTGGCGGTCAAGCGTCAGATACCCGAGCCCCACGTCGGTGAGAAAGCCGATGCGGGCGACCACTTCGCGGAGCACCATCGCTTCGCTCTCGTCGCGGGTGTTCGCGAGCCTCCCCTCAAAGAACCCGCGCAGGCTCCCGACGGGCGCGCTCATGAGTTCGTGAATGTTGAAGCCGGGAAGCGCGTCGTAGGCTTCCGCCGGCATGTCCGTCCCCTGAGGGACGAAGCGCAATGCTCCGCGGGAGGCTTCGGGGAGGCTCTTGATCAGCGTCTCACGCGCCTCCTTCGTGCCGTAGCGCCAGGCGAGGCTCTCGGGGAGAAGCCGTGCGCCCCCGCAGGCGGGGCAGCCGTCGTAGGAGCGGTAGCGGGCGAGAAGCACGCGCACGTGCATCTTGTAGTTCTTCGTTTCCAGCCATTCGAAGTAGCGGCGGATCCCGTACCACTCGCGCTTCCAGTCGCCCTTCCAAAGGGGAGAGCCGTCGGTCACCCACCGGCGCTCCCAATCGGTGAGGTCGCGCCAGGGGACGTCGGTGCGGATCCCTTCGTTCTTCGCGCAGCGGATGAGGTCCTCCTGGCAGACGCGCTGCGTGCCGCTTCGCCACGGGCGCACGGCGCCCGCGGCGAGGCTGAGCGACTCGTCCGGGATGACCAACTTCATGTCGGTCTGAATGACGCGGCCGAACCCGCGGCAGAGCGTGCAGGCGGCGACCGGCGAATTGAAGCTGAACTTGTTGGGCGTGGGAGCGGAGAACGTGCGCCCGCACGTGGGACACACGCGACCCTCGCGGTAGCGGGCGAGCAGTTCGTCCTCACCCTCGTCGTTCCGCACGAAGAGGAGCGCTTCGCCCGAACCCTTTTCCAGCGCGGTCGAGACCGCTTGGCGGGCGCGGGAGACCTCCACCGCGTCCGCGCGGAAGCGGTCCGCGGAAACCGTGAGGATCGTGCCGTCCTTCGTCTTCCTCCTCGCGATGATGCGGGTGAAGCCCTGGGCGGAGAGGCCGTTTTCGGCGGTTTCGATCGGAAGCGTCTTCGGAACGCGCAGTTCGAACGCCCACTGGATGCGGGCGTCGGGCTCGGGGAGTCGCGCCATGGCGTCCTGCAGGATCGTCTCGGGCGTGTGCTCGGGGACCGGAATCCCACAGTGCGGGCAGAAGAGTTGGGCGTGGTGCCCGAAGAGGAGCTTCAGGTGGTCGTTCAACTCCGTCATCGTCCCGACGGTCGAGCGCGAGGTGCGGATGGCGCCCTCCTGGTCGATTGCGATCGCGGGCGGGACGCCTTCGACGGCGTCCGCCTTTGGACGGTTCATGCGGTCCAGAAACTGACGCGCATAGGGACTGAAGGTCTCCACGTAGCGGCGCTGCCCTTCGGCGTAGAGCGTGTCGAAGACGAGCGAACTCTTCCCCGAGCCCGAGAGCCCCGTCACGACGGTGAAGCTCCCGACGGGAATGTCCAGGTCGACCGACTTGAGGTTGTTCTGCCGCGCGCCACGGATGCGGATGACGTTCTCATCGGGGGTGGCGCCGCGCACGGCTTCTTCGTTCTTCACGATAGTCCTCTGTGAAAAATCTGCGATGTGGGATGAGCGTAGCAAATTCGGCGGACGCGCTCGCGGGGTCCCCCGGCGGGGAGGGAAGCTGGAAATCTCGTATGTAAGCAATTGTAAGAAATCGCCTAAGCACTCTTGCCAAGTCGAAAGAACTTCTGCATAATCCAATTTCTCCGATTTACGGGGGATTAGCTCAGCTGGGAGAGCGCTTGCATGGCATGCAAGAGGTCAGCGGTTCGATCCCGCTATCCTCCACCAAGACGAAGTCCCTATCGTCTAGAGGCCTAGGAGACGACCCTTTCACGGTCGGTACCGGGGTTCGAATCCCCGTGGGACGCCAAACAAAGAAACCCGTCAGGTCAGCGCCTGGCGGGTTTTCGCTATTTATGAAGGGTTGGTTTTTCCGGCCCTCGCCCCGTGGGGGATTAGCTCAGCTGGGAGAGCGCTTGCATGGCATGCAAGAGGTCAGCGGTTCGATCCCGCTATCCTCCACCACACTTCGTTCGGGTCCCTATCGTCTAGAGGCCTAGGACACGACCCTTTCACGGTCGGTACCGGGGTTCGAATCCCCGTGGGGACGCCAGCCTTCCGAAGTCCGGAAGCGCGTGCGGACGAGGTGGAAAGAGGGGCAGTGAAAAATTTGCATGTTGCAGTCTTTCTCTGATAGAATCGCGATTCCCTGCTTCGGGGGATTAGCTCAGCTGGGAGAGCGCTTGCATGGCATGCAAGAGGTCAGCGGTTCGATCCCGCTATCCTCCACCAAGACGAAGTCCCTATCGTCTAGAGGCCTAGGACACGACCCTTTCACGGTCGGTACCGGGGTTCGAATCCCCGTGGGGACGCCAAACAAAGAAAACCCGTCAGGTCAGCGCCTGGCGGGTTTTTGGCATTTGCGGACTCCGAAAGAGGAGCCTTCCGCGACATCCCCGACCGCGCCGGCGGTCCGGACGCTCTGGGTCGGGGTGTCGGGGCGTCGTCAGTGATGACGGCGCTTGTCGGCTTCTTCCTTGACGGAACGGCGCACGACGTCGAAGACTTCGTTGATCGCGGCCATCACGTCCATGTTCGAGCGGGAGACGACCACTTCATGGCCGCTCGCCGTCAGGGTGACCTGCACCGTAAAGGCGCCGATCGTCTGGTGACCTTCCTGCGTCACCGTGACCTTGCACGGACCGAGCTGATTGTCAAAGCGCTTCAGACCCTCCACTTCCTTCTGAACGGCCGTTTCGACGGCGGGGGAACGATTGATGCCATGAAAGACGATCTGCAGGGGCATAAATACCTCACTTGAAACACCCACGCAAACGGGGGGAGGATCCGTGTCGGACCGGTATCCCGGAGCTTGCACCGGAGGGTTCCGGCTCCCGGAGGAAAGTCCGGGAATCCGTCCTTGTTTGATTCAAGTTTATGCCCAAACGCCCGCCGTTGTGGAGGGGTGCCCCGCGCTCTTTGTTCTAGGCTAGAAAAGGTGCATTCTCTCCGGCAAGGTTCGGGGCTCATCCCTTACAATGCGCGCATCTTCTGATTGGGGCGTGCGAAGCGGACCCGCCCGGGTCCCGACGTCGACGATTCATTAGAGGCGCGCCCTCCCGTACCCGTCCCGAATTCCGCAGCCGTCCGGCCGGCCTGGCCCGACGGCTCTTTCCTCCGTTAGGAACCACCATGGATCGCAAGTTCAAAGACAACGGCCCGCGCCGCGGCTTCAGCGACCGCCGTGAAGGCCGCTCCGACCGTTTTGAGAACCGTGACCGCGGCGAAGGCCGCTCCGACCGCTTCGACCGTTTTGATCGATTCGACCGTTCGGACCGTCAGGAACGCTCGGACCGCCGTTTCGACCGTTTCGACCGTGCGGACCGCGCCGAGCGCTCCGACCGCTTCGAGCGTTCCGACCGCCGCTCCGACCGCCGCGAAGGGTTTGAGCGCCGCGAAGGCGACTTCCGCGGCCGCCGCGAAGGCTTCGCCGGCCGCCAGGGCGGCAAGCGCTTCGAAAAGAAGGGTCCGCGCCAGGACTTCGGCGTGCGCTCCGGCCCCCGCGCCCGCGCGCTCGAAACGCGCCGCTTCGCGGACCGCAGCGACTTCGCGAAGAACGCGATGGTGCGCCTTGACGCCGACATCGCCGACTACTTCGAAAACGCCGAGGCCGTCAACAAGGTGCTCCGCATGTTCGTCGAGGCGAGCCTCCTCGTGAAGAAGCCTGAGCCCAAGGCCGAGCCCGCGATCGAACCCGAAACCGCCGCGACGCTCTTCGCGGAAACGGACCTCGAGGACGACGACGAAGCCGAATACGGCGAAGCGCTCGAGCTCGCCGAGGCTGAAGCCGAAGAAGCCGAGGAAGCCGAGGAATCGGCTGAGGCCGCCGAAGAGGCCGAAGAGGCTGAAGAAGCCGCCGAAGAAGACGCGAAGAAGTCCGAATAAGGACGGCTCCGCGACACTTCGCACCGGGGCGCCCCGCACGGCGCCCGACCCCCGCGCCCGGGCCGAAAAGCCTCGGGCGCGCGGTTTTTGAGGGGCCCCGAACGAGGGTACCCGGGTCTTCGGTTCGACTCCGATGAAGGCCCTAGCCCTGAAAAGCTAATTCTTAAGGCGGATGACAGTCTTCCTCTCGTACAATGCGGGGCGAGATCCCATTACGAGGCCCGAGAGGCCTTTCGAGTGTGCCCGCGGCAACCCTGCCGACGGCCTCATCCGATGAAGTACATCCTTTCCCTTGACCAGGGGACGACGAGTTCCCGTGCGCTGCTCTTCAACCACCGTGCGCAGGTGGTGGCCCTGGAGCAGATGGAATTCCGTCAGTTCTACCCGAGCCCCGGCCGCGTCGAGCATGACGCCGAAGAAATTTGGCGCACGCAGCTGGCCGTCGCCCGCGCGTGCCTGCGCAAGGCGGGCGTGCGCCCCGAAGAGCTCGCCGCCGTGGGCGTCACGAATCAGCGTGAAACGACGGTGATCTGGGACCGCAAGACCGGTCGCCCGATCGCTCCCGCCATCGTGTGGCAGGACCGCCGCACGTCCGAGCAGTGCGAAGCGCTCGTCACCCGCGGCCTCGAAGAGGTCGTGCAGGGGAAGACGGGTCTGCGCATCGACAGCTACTTCTCCGCGACGAAGATCGCGTGGCTCTTGGACCGCGTTCCGGGCGCGCGCGAGCGCGCCGAAAAGGGCGAACTCGCCTTCGGCACGGTCGACACCTGGCTCATCTGGAACCTCACGGGCGGCAAGGTCCACGCGACGGACGTCTCGAACGCGTCGCGCACGCTGCTCTGCGACATCCACACCTGCCGCTGGGACGACGAACTCCTTCAGATCTTCAACGTGCCCGCCGCGATCCTCCCCGAAATCCGTCCGAGCTCGGGCGACTTCGGCGTGACGGCGGAGTACCTCTTCGGGCGCACCGTGCCGATCGCGGGCGTCGCCGGCGACCAGCAGGCGGCGACCTTCGGTCAGGCGTGCTTCGATCCGGGGTGCGCGAAGAATACCTACGGGACCGGGGGCTTTCTCCTCATGAACATCGGCGAGGAGGCGAAGCTCTCGAACCACCGCCTCATCACGACCGTGGGTTGGTCGATCGGCGAAAACCGCCCGGTCTATGCGTCCGAAGGCAGCGTCTTCATCGCGGGCGCCGTGGTGCAGTGGCTGCGCGACGGCCTCCAATTCTTCAAGAGCGCCGAAGAGATCGAAGACCTCGCGGGGAGCGTCCCCGACAACGGCGGCGTCTACCTCGTGCCCGCCTTCGTGGGCTTGGGCGCCCCGCATTGGGATGCGGACGCCCGCGGCCTCATGATCGGCCTCACGCGCGGGACGACCCGCGCGCACATCGCCCGCGCCGCGTTGGAAGGGATCGCCTTCCAGTGTGCGGAAGTCTTGGACGCGATGGGGCGCGACGCGAGGATGCCCTTGAAGGAGCTCCGCGTCGACGGCGGGGCCTCCCGCAACAACCTTCTCATGCAGTTTCAGGCGGACCTCTCCGGAGTGCCCGTCATCCGTCCCGCCATCACGGAGACGACCGCTCTCGGGGCGGCCTTCCTCGCGGGGCTCGCCGTCGGTCTTTGGGCCGACCAAGAGGAAATCTCGTCGCTTTGGCGCGTCGACCGGGTCTTTGAACCGGCGATGTCCGACGACGAACGCGACAGTTTGATGAACCAATGGGAACGCGCCGTGGGGCGCGCCCGCAAATGGAATACATGACCATGTCTGAAGTCAAGCCCATCATCCGCGCCGACGAGCTGGCGCGCCTTCGTGAAGACACCGTGTGGGACGTCGTCGTGATCGGCGGCGGCGCCACGGGCGCCGGCATCGCGGTCGACGCCGCGTCGCGCGGTTTGAAGACGGTGCTCGTCGAGGCGCAGGACTTCTCCGCGGGCACCTCGTCGCGTTCGACGAAGCTCATCCACGGCGGCGTGCGCTACATGAAGAACCCCCGCGACTGGGGGCTCGTGCGCGAAGCGCTGAAGGAACGCCGTCTCCTCATCAAGAACGCCCCGCACCTCGTGCACAGCAAGCCCTTCATTCTTCCCACGTACAAGAAGTGGGAGCGTGAATACTTCACCGTCGGTCTCGGCTTCTACTCCGCCATGACCTACGGCGGCTACGGCATCGGCCGCACGTCTTCGCTCTCGCGCGAAGAAACGATGTCGCGCCTGCCCGGCGTCAAGGCCGAAGGCCTCATGGGCGGCGTGCAGTTCTATGACGGCCAATTCGACGACGCGCGTCTGAACATCGCCCTCATGCGCACCGCGCACGAGCACGGCGCCGTCACGCTCAACTACTGCCCGGTGGTCGGCATCGACTACAAGAGCGGCTGGATTCAGGCCGTGAACGTCCGCGACGAAAAGACGGGCGAAACGATCCGCGTGCGCACGAAGATGGTCTTCAACGCCGCGGGCGCCTGGGTCGACCCGATCCGCCGCATGGTCGATCCGGAAGCGAGCACGCTCGTTCGCGTCTCGCGCGGTTCGCACATCCTTTTGGACAAGTCCTTCATGCCGGGCGAAACCGGGATGCTGATCCCGAAGACCCGCGACGGGCGCGTCCTTTTCGCGATTCCCTGGCACGACATGCTCCTGGTCGGCACGACCGACGTCGAGCAGCGCGACGCCGAGTTCGATCCGAAGGTGAGCGAAGAAGAAATCAACTTCATGATCGAAACGGCCTCGGGCTACCTTGAAAAGCCCATCACCCGCGCCGACGTGAAGGCGACCTTCGCGGGTCTGCGTCCGCTCTTCAACCCGACCGCGACGGGGTCTGCCGGCTCCACCGCCAAGGTCTCCCGCGAACACGCCGTCATCCCCGAATTCGGGAACATGATCACGGTGACGGGCGGCAAGTGGACGGCCTACCGCAAGATGGCCGAACACGCCATGCTGGTCGCGACGCTGCGCCACTTGATTGAGCCGCGCCTCTGCGTCACGAAGGACCTCCCGATCGTCAACGACGAACGCTTCGACCCGGCCGCGATCGAAGTCGAAGCCGAAAAGAGCGACGCCGCGGACGAGAAGGTCATCGCCTACGCGCTCCACTGCCGCGACTACGAAGCCGCGGTCACGGCCGAGGACGTCCTCTACCGCCGTCTGCGCCTGGGCCAGATGAATTCCGCCCGCACGGAGGCGCTCCTTCCGAAGGTCGCCGCCGCGCTCGAAGGCCGCGAATGGACGCCGGATGCGGCGCCCGAAGTCGCCGAAGCCGCGGAAGTCGTCGAAGCCGTCGAAGTGACGGAAGCGGCGGAAGAAGGCAAGGACGCCTGATGAAGATGCGCGGCGCGTGAGGCGCCGCGCAAGACTTCCCGCCACGGAGCTCCCGGCATGACGTCGGGCGCTTCGCCGTTTTTGGATCCCCGCGTTTCTCCCTTTTGCGCGCGGACCCCGAAAGGACGGAGAATACGGGGCGCAACACCCGCATCTTTTCAAGCCAAGGATCAAAGGACTATGGAGTACGGTTTCTGGGGCGCCCTCACGCTCATGGTGCTGATGGCGGACCCGCTCGGCAACATCCCGATCGCGCTCGCGTGCCTGAAGAACGTGCCGAACGAGCGGAAGAACATCGTCTTGGCGCGTGAGTGCGCGATCGCGATGGTGATGCTCCTTCTTGCGATGTTCTTCGGCCGGGGCGTCCTGGAGGCGATCGGGCTCTCGGACGCCGCACTCTCGATCGGGGGCTCGGTGATCGTGATGCTGATCGCGATCCGCATGGTCTTCCCGCAGGCCGAAGGCGTCTTCGGCGAGATTCCCGGGGGAGAGCCCTACATCGTGCCGCTCGCCGTCCCGGCGATCGCGGGACCCTCGACCTTGGCGACCATCATGATGCTCGCGGCTTCGGGTCCCGAGCGCATGTGGGAGTGGGCGGCGATCGTCGCGATCACGTGCGTCGTGAGCTTCTTCGTGCTGGCGTCGGCCGAGTGGATGCAGCGGCGCCTGGGTGAGAAGGTGACCCTCGCGATCGAGCGTCTGACGGGCCTCATCCTCGCGATGATGGCGACGCAGATGTTCCTCTCGGGGCTCGAATCCTACATTTCCCGCTTCATGCCGGCGGCGGGCTGAGTTCGGCCCAAGGCCGGCCGGGGCGGAGAAAGCGCCCCGGCGCCCGGAGGGAATCGAAAAAACAGGGCGTGTCTGTGGACACGCCCCTTCTTTTATGGGTAAAATCCGCTCCCTGACTTTGTGTCGCGGATTGCTTACCCCATCGTTTTTCCACTGGCGCCGCGGCTTCAAACAGAGTCGGAACAAACCTTATTCATTTCGACGCGCCGCTGTCGTCGGGCCCTCAGGCTCCGCTCGGTTGCGTCGGATTTTTTGTTTTTATCGTCCCATCGGCCGCGTGCGCGACAAAGAAGCGGCGCCATCCGCTGCGTCCGGCGACGGGATCTTACTTTTAGGTGAACGCAATGAAGACCTTCTCGGCCAAGCCGCTTGAGGTTAAGCGCGACTGGTTCGTGGTCGATGCCAGTGACAAGGTGCTCGGCCGTCTGGCTAGCGAAATCGCTCTGCGCCTGCGCGGCAAGCACAAGCCCGAATTCACGCCCCACGTCGACACCGGCGACTTCATCGTCGTCGTGAACGCCGACAAGCTCGTCCTCTCCGCCGAAAAGGCGTCGAAGAAGACGTACTACCGCCACACGGGCTACCCCGGCGGCATCTATGAAACGACCTTCCAGGAAATGCAGGCGAAGCACCCGGGCCGCGCGCTCGAAATCGCCGTCAAGGGCATGCTTCCGAAGGGTCCCCTCGGCTACGCCATGATCAAGAAGCTCAAGATCTACGCCGGCGCCGAACACCCGCACACCGCCCAGCAACCCAAGGTCCTCGACCTCTAATTCCCTGAGAAGGCATTCAAGATGATCGGTAACTACAACTACGGCACCGGCCGTCGCAAGAGCTCGGTCGCCCGCGTCTTCATCAAGCGCGGTACGGGCAAGATCGTGATCAACGGCCGTTCGCTCGACCAGTACTTCAACCGTGAAACCGGCCGCATGATCGTCATGCAGCCCCTCCAGCTCACGGAAAACGTCGAAACGTTCGACATCATGGTCAACGTTTCCGGCGGCGGTGAATCCGGCCAGGCCGGCGCCGTCCGTCACGGCATCACCCGCGCGCTCATCGACTACGATGAAGGCCTCAAGGCCGTTCTTTCGAACGCCGGCCTCGTCACCCGCGACGCCCGTGAAGTCGAACGTAAGAAGGTGGGTCTGCGCAAGGCCCGCCGCGCCAAGCAGTTCTCGAAGCGCTAACCGCTTCGCCGAACCGGCAGCAACAGAAACCGCCGCGAGCTCACCGCTCCGGCGGTTTTTTGTTGCACCTCGGAGGCACGACGCCCGATGCGGATCGTGTAGGATAGTCTCCTCAGCAAAATCAACATCCGGAGGCCGCGCCCGGACACCCCCGGCGGAGCCGATGAGCCCCGCGCCCTCCGACATCCCGAGAGATTCCAAATGACTGAACAGACCCAGACGACGGCCGCTCAGGAAGAAGTTCCCGAGCTCATGCCCGATCCGATCAACTTCACCGACGCCGCCGTGGCGAAGGTGAAGGCGCTGATGGACGAAGAGGGGAACCCCAACCTGAAGCTCCGCGTCTTCGTGCAGGGCGGCGGCTGCGCCGGCTTCCAGTACGGCTTCACGTTCGACGAAGCCCAGAACGAGGACGACGCCGTGATGGAAAAGGGGGGCGTGACGCTCCTCATCGACTCGATGAGCTACCAGTACCTCGTCGGCGCCAAGATCGACTACAAGGAAGATCTCTCGGGCGAACAGTTCGTGATCGACAACCCCAACGCCGTCACGACGTGCGGCTGCGGGTCGTCCTTCTCGGTCTGAAGAAGACGAAGGACGAAGGGGCCTCCTGACGAGGCCCCGCAGGCGGCTCAGTTCGCCGGATAGAGGGCTCCGAGGATTCGGAGCCCTTTTGCATGGGTGACGGCGGGGAGGTTCCCGGGCGTCTTCGTGAGGAACGCGTCCGCGAGCCAGGCGAAGGCCGCCCCTTCGACCATCATCGGGTCGAGCCCGGCCTCGGCTGTGCTCCCGAAGGTGAGCTCGGGCGCCGCGTCGCGCAGGCGCGCCTCCAGGGCCGCCATCATGACGGGGTTGAGCGCCCCGCCCCCGCAGACGAAGAAGCGCCGCAGCCCCGGCATGGCTTTCAAGGCCGCCTCCGCCGCCGTGCGGGCGGTGAGCATCGTGAGCGTCGCCGCCACGTCTTCGTGGCGGAGGCTCTGGGCCGAGGGGTGGCGGAGCTTCTCTTCCAACCACGCGGGCGAGAAGTACTCGCGGCCGGTTGACTTCGGAGGGGGAAGTGTGAAATAGGGGTCGGCCAAAAGATGCGCGAGCCAAGCGTCCGACACGCACCCCGTCGAGGCGACGCGGCCGGCGTCGTCGAAGGGGCGCCCGAAGTGCGTGCGCATCCAATGGTCGAGGAGCATGTTCCCGGGGCCGGTGTCGAACCCGGTGACGGGGGCCTCGTCCCCCGCAACGGGCACGAGCGTCACGTTGGCGATGCCGCCGATGTTGAGAAGCGCCGTCGGCAGGTCGCCTCCGAACATCTTCGCGTGGAAGGCGGGCACCAAGGGGGCGCCTTCCCCTCCGGCCGCGACGTCGCGGCTACGGAAGTCCGCGACGACGTCGATTCCGGTGAGCTCCGCGAGGAGCGCCGGGTGGTTGAGTTGAATCGTGAAGCCCCGCTGCGGGCGGTGGCGGATCGTCTGACCGTGGCTCCCGATCGCGTCGACCGCGCCGCGCGTGAGGCCCGTGGTCCGGAGGAGCGCTTCAATGACTTCCGCCCCGTGGCGCGCGAGCGCCACCGAGGCGTCTCCCATGCGTTCGATCTCGTCGGGGGCGTCGCCCAGGGCGAGCGAGAGGAGGTCGCGGCGTAGCGCGTCGGTGAAGGGCAGGTGCGCATGCCCCAGCACCTCCATCCGGTTTCCCGGACCGAACCTCACCATGACGGCGTCTTCGCCGTCGAGGCTCGTGCCGGACATGAGGCCGATCGTGGTGCGGATGTCGTTGGGCATGGGGCGGATCCTCGCTTTCGGGGCGGCGGCGCGAAGGCGCTCAGAGCCTTACGCGCCCTTGTCCATTTCGGTCGGGACGGTGCGTCCGGCCTTTTCGTCTTCGAGCGCCTTCTGGTCGGCGCGGCGGACTTCCGCTTCGCGCTCGGCCTCTTCGCGGTCGGCGCCGGCCTCCGCCGCCTTCTCGGCTTCGGCGTCGCGAAGCGCCTTTTCGCGCTTGATCTCCGACGGCAGCGCCTCGCCTTCGCTCTTCGCGGCGGCGTCGAACCGTTCGCCGTAGGGGACGGCCCGGGCGCGAAGGAGCGCGGTCTGGTAGGGCGAGAGGTTTTCCGTGTCGGGAAGATCCGCCGTCTTGGGGTTCACCTGCACGCCGTCGATCATGAGTTCGTAGTGAAGGTGCGGGCCCGTCGCCAGCCCCGTCATCCCGACGTAGCCGATCACCTCGCCCTTTTCGACGCGGCGGCCGACGCGCATCCCGCGCGCGACCTTCGACATATGGGCGTAGACCGTCGTGCGGCCCGCGCCGTGGTCGATCTTGATGTAGCGGCCGTACCCGCGCGCTTCGTAGGCGATGGTGCGGATCACGCCGTCGGCGGCGGCGAAGATGCGCGAGCCCGTGGGCGCGCGCAGGTCGGTGCCGTTGTGGGCGCGCAAGACGCCTGTGACGGGGTGACGGCGCAAGGGCGAAAACTCGCTGCTCACGTCTTTGACGTCCAAGGGGACGCGCATGAAGGTTTGCGACGCCGACCGGCCGTCAAGCGTATAGAACCCAGCCGCCTGCCCGCTCGTGAAGCGGAAGGCTTCGGAGACTTCGTCCCCACGGACGATCTGCACGGCGAGCAGGTCGCCGTTCCTGACGAAATTCCCGTCCGCGAACTCCTTCGCGTAGACCAGGCGGATGCGGTCGCCCTGCTTGAGGTCGTTCACCGGGTTGCGGCCCCCTTCCCAAACGTTTTGGAGCGACTCCGCCACGTTGGGCGGAATCCCCATCGTGCGGACGGTTTTGGCCCAGGACTTGTCGAACGACCCCGAGAGCAGCGTCTCTTTGGCTTCGAACGTGTAGGGGAGCGTGCGCACCGTCAGGTCTTCGCCTTCGCGGAGCACTTCGACCGTGCGGCCGTCGCCGGAAGAAGGACCTTCAAGGTAGAGCCGGAGGTACGCGAGCCGCCCGCTCTCATACGTTCCCGCCGAGACGAACTGCCCGCCCTGCGGGAGCACGATCGCCTGCGCTTCGGGCGTGCGGCGCACGAAGGCCGCCGCCTGCGCGTCGCGGATCCCGAGCTCGGAAAAGAGCGAGAGGAAGGTTTCGCCGGTGCGGACGAGGGTCGACGCGGTGCGGATGTTCGAGCGGTCCGTGAGCGCTGCGACGGTCTTGGAGAGGTCCGGGGGCGTCACCGCCACGGTGCGCACCGCCGAGGGACTCTCGGCGGATTCCAAGGAGGGCCCCAAAAGAAAGACCGCGCCCGCCGCCGCGGCGACGCCGCCCACCATCCCGGCCAGCACGGACCAGCGCGCGCGGGCGCGCGAAATCGGCGCGCGCTTCTGCGCGAGCATGTGGCGCTGCCAGTGAAGGTAGGCCGAGCCCACGCTTCTCAGGCTGTTCGCGATGATCGACGGTCCGGTCATGGGAGGTTGCTATTAGGCGGCGTGATGCAAAACAGCGCTCATTGTATCAACGGGGCGGCGAGATCCCGCGTACGGACGGGGTTTTGAGGGGGCGCGGAAACACTTCGTGTTAAAGTGCGTGAACGGCCGCAGGGGGCTCGACGATGCGCCCCCGCCATGCGGCGAGACCTGGATAGAGAACAAAATGACTGACAAGAAGTTTCCCGTCACGGACGAGATCCGTGAGGCGATGGCGTTGATCCGCCGCGGTACCGACACGTTCCTTATCGAAGAGGAGTTCGAACAGAAGCTCGCGCGCTCCAAAGTGACGGGTGAGCCGCTTCGCTGCAAGCTGGGGTTGGACCCCACGGCTCCCGACATTCACATCGGGCATACGGTGGTGCTCAATAAACTGCGCCAGCTGCAGGACCTTGGGCACCAGGTGATCTTCCTCGTGGGCGACTTCACCGCCGCGATCGGCGATCCGTCGGGCCGCAACGCGACCCGTCCGCCGCTCTCGCGCGAACAGATCGAAGCGAACGCCCAGACCTACCTCAATCAGGCCGGGATGGTGTTGGACCTCGAACGCACCGAAGTCCGCTACAACTCCGAATGGAGCAACGCGCTCGGCACGACGGGCCTCATTCAGCTCGCGAGCCGCTACACGCTGGCGCGCCTCTTGGAGCGCGACGACTTCGCGAAGCGCTACGCCGAACAGCTCCCCATCGCCATGCACGAGCTTCTCTATCCGCTCATGCAGGGCTACGACTCGGTCGCCTTGAAGGCCGACCTCGAGTTGGGCGGCTCGGACCAGCGCTTCAACCTCCTGGTCGGGCGCGAACTTCAGCGCCAGTACGACCAGGAACCGCAGTGCATTCTGACGATGCCGCTCCTCGTGGGTCTCGACGGCGTCGTGAAGATGAGCAAGAGCAAGCACAACTACATCGGGATCACCGACGCCCCGAACGACATGTTCGGGAAGGTGATGTCGATTTCCGACGACCTGATGTGGAACTGGTACGACCTCCTGTCGCTGCGCGGTAACGACGAAATCGCGACGCTTCGCCGCGAATGCGCCGAAGGCCGCAACCCGCGCGACGCGAAGGTGCTGCTCGCCAAGGAAATCGTCACGCGCTTCCACAACGCTTCCGCCGCGGACGCGGCGGAAGCCGAATTCAACAACCGCTTCCGCGCGGGCGCGGTGCCGGACGACATCGAGTCCGTTGAGGTCGAATCGGTCGACGGCCAGATCGGCGTCGCCGCGATGCTCAAAGCCGCCGGCATGGTCGAATCGAACGGCGAAGCCAACCGCAACATCGATCAGAAGGGCGTGCGCATCAACGGTGAGACCGTCACCGACCGCGGCCTGAAGATCAAGGCGGGCGAAACGCTCACCGTGCAGGTGGGCAAGCGTCGTTGGAAGAAGATTACGGTGAAGTGACGTGATCGTCCTGCTGCAGCGCGTCGACGGCGCTTCGGTCGACGTGGTCAAGGAGACCGGCGTCCGCCGTACGGGCGAAGTCGCCCGCGGGTTTCTCGCGCTCGTCTGCGCGGAGCCCGGCGACGGGACCGAAGCCGTCCGAAAGCTCGCCCGCAAGACCGCGAAGCTTCGCGTCTTCGAGGACGAAGCCGGGAAGATGAACCGCTCGGTCGCCGACGTGGGCGGGCGGGTGCTCGCCGTCTCGCAGTTCACGCTCGCCGCGGACTGCATGAACGGGAACCGCCCGAGCTTCTCGGGGGCGGCCGGTCCCGAAGAGGGACTCGCGGGCTTCAACGCGTACGTCGAGGCGCTGCGCGCCGAAGGCGTTGACGTCGAGACCGGCGAATTCGGCGCGCACATGCGCGTTTCGCTCGTGAACGACGGCCCCGCGACCTTCTGGCTCCGGATGCCTCCGGCCTGAGCGCACGGGAAGCCGTCCGGCCGGCGCCGACAACAAGCGGTCTGTCTCCCGCAGCGGAGACGGGCCGTTTTTTTTCTAAGTCTTTCAGCCGATTCGGATGCCGCATTTCTCCGGGTACACTCGGAAGGACTTGGGTCGGCTTCCTTTGGCCGACCGCGCATTTTTTCTCGGAGGCCTTCCCATGGAGCTTCGCTCGACGTCCTTTGATTCCTACGGCTTCATCCCCGAACGCTTCGCCAACGGCCGCATGACCCCCTCGGGCGAAACGGTGAAGGGTGAGAACCTTCTCCCGCAGCTCGCCTGGGAGGGCGTCCCCGAAGGGACGAAGACGTTCGTCCTCTGTTGCATCGACGACGACGTGCCGACGGGGTGGAACGACCGGGACCTCTCGGGCGAAATCCCCGCCTCGCAGCCGCGCCGCCGGTTCGTGCACTGGGTGCAGGCGAACGTCCCCGCGGACGTGCGCGAAGTCGCGGAAGGCACCGGCCGCCGCGACGTGCCGGGCGCGGCGGGCCTGAACGACTACGTTTCGGGCGACGCTCCTGAGGCCGACGGCACGGGATTGGGGTACGACGGCCCGCGCCCGCCTTTCTTCGACGCCCGCTGGCACGTCTACCGCTGGGTGGTCCTCGCGCTCGACGTCGAGCTCGCGCTTCCCGCCGTCTTCCGTTTGGCCGACGTGGAGGCCCTCGTCAAGGGGCACGTCCTCGGCACGGCCGAAGTGAGCGGCCGCTACACGCTCAACCCGCGGCTTCGTCCCGCGGGCTGATGCCCGGGGAGCGCATCAAGCGCACCGCACCGAACAGAACCGAATTCGACTTTTCAAACTTCTGGAGGATTCCCCGTGAATCATCCCGCCGGGGGCTTCGACGCCCCGATCAACCGTCCCGACGTGATCGAAGCGCAGGACGCCGAGGTCTTCGCCGCCATTGAAGCGGAGCGCGCCCGTCAGGAAGCGCACATCGAGCTGATCGCCAGCGAAAACTACGCCTCGCCCGCGGTGCTCGCGGCGCAGGGGTCGGTGCTCACCAACAAGTACGCCGAGGGCTACCCCGGCCGCCGCTACTACGGCGGCTGCCAGTACGTTGACGTCGTCGAAGAGCTCGCGATCGCGCGTGCGAAGAAGCTCTTCTGCGAACCCGCCGGGGTCGAGATGGCCGTGAACGTGCAGCCGCACTCGGGCGCGCAGGCGAACCTCGCCGCGTACTTCGCGGTGTTGGAGCCGGGCGACGTGATCCTGGGGCTCTCGCTCGCCGAAGGCGGGCACCTGACGCACGGCATGCGCCTGAACCTCTCCGGCCGCTACTACCAGGCGGAAGCCTACGGCCTCAACGACCGGGGTGAGATCGACTACGACGCCTTGGAAGAAAAGGCGATGGCGATCCGCCCGAAGCTCATCGTCGCCGGGGCGAGCGCCTATTCGCTCGCGATCGACTTCGAGCGGTTCGGCCGCATCGCACGCGCCTGCGGCGCGCTCCTCATGGTCGACATGGCGCACTACGCGGGTCTCGTCGCGGCGGGCGTCTATCCCTCGCCCTTCGGCCACGCCGACATCGTGACGACGACCACGCACAAGACGCTCCGCGGTCCGCGCGGCGGCCTGATCTTCATGCGCCCAGATCTGGAGAAGAAGATCAACAGCGCGGTCTTCCCGGGCACGCAGGGCGGTCCCCTCATGCACGTCATTGCCGCGAAGGCGGTGGCGCTGGGCGAAGCGCTCCAGCCCGAATTCAAGGCCTACCAGACGCAGGTGAAGGCGAACGCCGCCCGCATGGCGGAAGTGCTCTCCGCGCGCGGCTTCCCGATCGTCTCGGGCCGCACGGAAAGCCACGTCATGTTGGTCGACCTGAGGGGCCGCCCCGTCACGGGGAAGGAAGCCGAAGCGCGTCTTGGCGCCGCCAACATCACGGTGAACAAGAACTCCATCCCGGGCGACCCCCTCCCGCCGATGGTCACGTCGGGCATCCGCATCGGCACGCCCGCGATGACGACCCGCGGCTTCGGCCTGGAAGAGGCCGAAAAGGTCGCCAACTGGATCGCGGACCTTCTGGATGCGCCGGAGTCGGACGACGTGCTCGCACGCGTCAAGGCCGAGGTGGCGGAACTCACCGCGAAGTTCCCGGTCTACATGGGCGGCTGATCAACCGCCGCCTCCGCCGGGGTGCGCCCCGGCTCGTGGCGCAGACGAGCGGACGAAGGGCGTCCGGCCGAAGGGCCGGGCGCCCTTTTGACGAGGCGCGACACCTACGCGTGGTTCTTCCTTCACGTCCCGACTACCACGCGTGGTATCCCGGCGGGGCCTGCGCTAAACTTGAAGGCCTCCCATCCGAGGAACCGCCCATGCGTTGTCCCTTCTGTCAAAACCCCGCCACGAGCGTCACCGATTCGCGCTCACCCGAGACCGGCTCGGTGATCCGCCGTCGGCGTCAATGCCCGCGCTGCAAGAAACGCTTCACCACGTTTGAACGCGTCATCTTCAACATGCCCTGGGTGGTGAAGAAGGGCGGGGGCCGCATGGAATACGACCGTGCGAAGCTCTACGCCTCGATCGCGCTGGCGCTCCGGAAGCGCCCGGTCTCGCCCGACCGCATCGACGAGGCGGTGGACCGCATCGAGCAGGCATTGATGCTCTCGGGCGAGCGAGAGGTCCGCTCGAACCGCATCGGCGAATTGGTTTTGGAAGCCTTGAAGCACCTCGACACCATCGCCTACATCCGCTTCGCCTCGGTCTACTTCAACATCAACGATCCGGAAGCCTTCATCGACATGATTCATCAGGCGGTGCGGGAACGAAACGAAGGGACGTACGAACCGTGACGGACGCAGAACAGGAAATCGACGCCTCCCGGCCGGTCTTTTCCGCCGAGGATGAGCGGGCCATGCGGCGCGCGCTGGAACTCGCGCGCCTGGCGCGCCCGATTTCGCCTCCGAACCCGTCGGTGGGCTGCGTCATCATGCGCGCGGGCGAAGTGCTGGGTGAAGGCTTCACCCAGGAAACGGGCGGCCCGCACGCCGAAGTCTGCGCGATGCGGGACGCCATCGCCCGCGGGCACACGTTGGAGGGCGCCACGGCCTACGTGACGCTTGAGCCCTGCTCCCACTACGGGCGCACGCCTCCCTGCGCGTTGGCGCTCATCAACGCGGGGTTCGCGCGCGTCGTCGCGGCCGTGCTGGATCCCAATCCGCAGGTGGCGGGTCGGGGCCTCAGGATGCTCCGCGACGCCGGGATCAAGGCTGAATGCGGCCTATTGGAGGCGGAAGCCCGGGCGGAGAACGCCGGGTTCCTCACCCGCATGACCCGCGGCACCCCCTGGGTGCGCATGAAGGCGGCGGCGACCTTGGACGGCCGCACAGCGTTCTTGGACGGCCGCTCGCAGTGGATCACGGGCCCGGCCGCGCGTGAAGACGGCCACCGCTATCGGAGCTGGTCCGGCGCGGTGCTGACCGGGATCGGCACGGTTCTGGCGGACGACCCGCAGATGAACGTGCGTCTGCCCGACCGGCCCGTGGAGACCACCCGGCAGCCCCTTCGCGTCGTCGTCGACGGACGGATGAAGACGCCTCCCTCGGCGAAGATCCTTCATACGCCGGGCGGCGCCGTCTGGATCGTCGCGGCGAAGGACGACGAGGGCAAGCGCGCGGCGCTCGAAGCCGTCGGCGCCAAAGTCGTCGTCCTGCCCGACCCGAACAATCCCGAACACGTCGACCTCGCGGCGCTCATGCGCATGTTGGGCGGGGCGGAAGTGAACGAAGTCCACGTCGAAGCGGGGGCCGGTTTGAACGGCGCGCTCCTCGACGCGGGGCTCGTCGACGAACTCATCATCTATCAGGCGCCATGCTTCTTCGGGGAGGGCCTCCCCGTCGCGGCGGTGGCGCGCCCCGAATCCCCCGGCGCGGCGCCGCGCTGGAAGACCGTGAGCGCGGACGTGCTCGCGGGCGGGGACATCCGAATCATCTGTAGGAGAAACTGACGCCATGTTTACCGGCATCATTCAAGCGGTCGGCAAAGTCCGCGAACCCGAACCCCTCGGCAACGGCGTGCGCCTCACGATCGTCGCCCCCGACCTGGGGCTGGAAGACGTGAAGGTGGGTGACTCGATCGCCGTCAACGGCGCCTGCATGACGGTCGTCGAGAAGACCGACAAGGAATTCAAGATCGACGTCTCGGCCGAGAGCCTCTCGAAGACGACGGGCCTCGACACGTTCGGCGAAGTGAACCTTGAAAAGGCGATGCGTTTGGGCGACCGCGTCGACGGCCACCTCGTTTCCGGCCACGTCGACGGCGTGGGCCAGGTCGAATCGATGGAGCAGATCGCGGAATCCTGGAAGCTCGTCATCCGCGCCCCGAGGAAGCTCTCTCCGTATCTCGCCTACAAGGGGTCGATCACGGTGAACGGCGTCTCGCTCACGATCAACTCGGTCGAAGACACCGCTTTGGACACCTTGGTTTCGATCAACCTCATCCCGCACACGGTCGAGGTGACGACCTTGAAGAACCTCAAGGCCCAGAGCTACGTCAACCTTGAAATCGACCTCATCGCCCGCTACTGCGAGCGCATGATGAGCCTCAAGGACGAAGACTCGCTCTTCTGAGGCTGAAGGCGCCCCACGGGGCGCCGTTTCAGCGGGCAAAGCGCCCCGCAAACGCGCTAAAATGGAGAGTCCGATGGGGCGGGATGCCTTGTCGGACTTTTCAATTGAATTCCTCGCCCGGAGCGCCGGTTCGCGCCCGGGCACCTCAGGAGACATCCATGGCTGTTGACATTGTTCCCACCTCGTTGGACGGCACCGATCTGCGCATCGGCATCGTGGTGGCCCGCTTTAACGAATACGCCGGCCGCGGTGAGTTCGAAGCCTGCATGGACGAACTCCGCAAGCTGGGCGTGCAGGATGAGGACGTCACGAAGGTGAGCGTCCCGGGCGCCCTGGAAATCCCGTTCGCGCTCCAGAAGCTCGCGGGCACCGACGAATACGACGCCCTCATTGCCTTGGGCGCCGTCATCCGCGGCGAAACGTACCACTTCGAACTCGTCTCGAACGAGTCCGGCGCCGGCATCACGCGCATCGCGCTCGACTACGGCATCCCGATCGCCAACGGCGTGCTCACGACCGAAAACGACGAACAGGCTCAGGAACGCCTCGACATGAAGGGCCGCGACTGCGCCCGCTGCGCCGTCGAAATGGCGAATCTCGCGAAGGAATTCGTCCAGGTCGACGACTTTGACGGCGACGAGGAGTAAGCATGACGGAGAAGGTTCATCCGACCCGCCGCCAGCGTTCGCCCCGTCATCTCGCGCGCATCTTCGTGCTCCTCGGGCTCTACCAGTGGCTCGCGGACAAGACGCTCACGGCCCTGCAGATCGAAGAGCACCTGGGCGGCCTCATTCACGACGAGGGCGAACAGCTCGAAGGCTGCGACATCCTGCCTTCGGACTTCGAGCACTGCGACCGCGAGCTCTTCCGTGAACTCCTCACGGGGATCCTCGCGCAGGCCGACGTGGTCGAAGGGACCTTCGCGCCCTTCGTGGACCGTGACCTGAAGCGCGTCTCGCTCGTGGAGCATGCCGTGCTCTACGTCGGGAGCTACGAGCTTCTGCGCTGCCCGCAGACGCCCTGGCGCGTCGTTCTCAACGAAAGCGTCGAGCTCGCGAAGGAATTCGGGAGCGGCTACCGCTTCACGAACGCCGTTCTGGAGCGCGTCGCGCGCGAAGTCAGGAAGGACGAAGTCGGCGCCGAAACGCCCGCGTCCTGACGTCCGTCGGGACGGGACGCACGCCCGCCGAACGTTTTGAAGAAAGGCCGTCCGAAGACCGGGCGGCCTTTTGTTTGGAAGGAGGCTTGGGGGATCATGACCCAACGCGGTGAATTTCAGATCATCGAACAGTTCTTCACGCACGCGCCCTTCGGCGCGTGGACGAGCCAGGGTCCGGGGGACGACTGCGCGCTGATCGACATCGGCGGCCGCCGCATCGCGGTGACCTGCGACATGGCGGCGCTGGGGACGCACTTTCTCCCCGACGCCGACCCCGAGGACGTGGGCTACAAGGCGTTGGCGGTGAATTTGTCGGACCTCGCCGCCGCGGGGGCGGTTCCCCGCGCGTTCTTTCTTTCCATCGGGCTCCCCCGCCGCGACGACGGGTGGCTCGCCGACTTCTCCCGCGGGATGATGGCCCTGGCGCAGAGCACGGGCTGCGCGCTCCTTGGAGGCGACACGACGCGGACTCCTGAAGTCGCCGACGGGCGGCATTCCCCCGCCGTCATCAGCATCACGGCGATGGGGGACCTCCCCGAAGGGAAGGGCCTCACCCGCGCGGGCGCGAAGCCGGGCGACGACGTCTGGGTCTCGGGCACGGTGGGGGACGCCTACGCGGCGCTCCGCTGCCGCCAGGGGCACTGGGACGCGATGCCCGACGCCCTCCCGCAGCTCTACGCCCGCATGGACCGCCCGGTGCCGAGGTTGGCCCTCGGCCAGGCGCTCCTTGACGTCGCGACGGCCGCGGCGGACGTCTCCGACGGGCTCCTCG
>VOFH01003610.1_pt1 | contig 35265 bp, 36 predicted proteins | sample 5384091 | NCBI WGS metagenome assembly VOFH01 (sample SAMN12384727, study PRJNA508395) | human gut metagenome | isolation source: healthy gut G | host: Homo sapiens
TAGTTTGATCACTGGTCAGTGTGTCTGTGGATAGACTTTTGCATCAGTGCTAATCAAATCCAAGAATATTATACTTAACACAGCATCCACCCATAACTGCTTGCAAGTGTCTTCAGTGGTCATAATGGAATATGCTACCCAGTCTTCATCTCATTCTAGTAATACCCAATTAGTATTTTGCCGTTTCTTCAATGACTATGATGTGTTCTCGTATCCTCTGGGTGTGTTCTTTCTCATGTGTGATTCTCTTGTTCATTTCATATGAGGGGCCGATTGTCAAAGTTTTCTCTGACAGATACTAGTTATAGAATTATCTACATTGAGTTCCACTACGAGAACAGTTCTGAGTTCATGTTGGCTCCCATCAAAGGATCACTAATCAGTCAGACATTCCAATCTTTGGACAAGACTTTGACTTGCCCAGCCTCTCAGTAGTAACCATGATACTACATGCTACTATTATATTTAAGCAATTTCATGTATGTTTCATTTCATCAATCCAGTAAAACATCTCCAAAAATGAGCAGGAGATAGGTTAGAAGCCATAGCGCTTTGTGTCCACCATGATTCAGAGTGCTTCATATCATATAAATGAGTTTGAGACTACTTCTTTTCATATGTTGGATAAGGTCAAATGATGGTGTTTAAGAACTGATAACTTCAGAAAGAGCAGTGAATCTTTCTTCCAATGTCATAATGTGACTGTTCAGAATAAATAGAATAAGCAATCTTGCAAGATATAAACAAGTCTCTGAGCCACTTTCATGATTGAAGTTGTAATAGCTTGTCATTTCAATAATGAACAGACAGAGTCACCATTTTCACTAAGGCTGTGTCAATAAATAAAATGCAGTTAAGGCCTTTATAACTTTCATTGACAGAGAATATGATTCCTTGATTCTGGTTAGTTGCATGTTGACAGACGTTACTGATGATTTTCCCGTCTTTAAATAAACCAGTTCAACAATCTGGTAATAAATATGTCCACATTATCATAAAAGCCGTTGCGTTTCAAGAGATATTCATGATATTCACAGCCACCTTGTTGGAAAATTATCAGTCCACCCTCATCTTCAGTATTCCAACGTTTAATTATATAAAGTTTAATCCTCAAGACCATTAATTCTTTTCAAGATCTTATAAATGTTGCATTGTTTGACAGATGAAAGAAGTTCAGTTCATAAGAGACATTCTTCTTTATTTTAGAACAATAGTTTAAATGCTGAGTTTTATTCTTCTGTCCATAAATATAGTTATTTTCGTTTATCGTTCAAGTTGATTTCAGGACAACTACAGACAGTTGTCCTCTTTTAATTTCTTGATGCTAAATCAATCATTGGACATGAGATGATTCTTATTAGTTATCCTTCTTAAAAGTATGTCTCCTTTTGTAGAGTTATAAAAATCAATTTGATGTTGGACATGATTCTCTTCTCAAAAGATAGAAGAATATAATTCTTAAATGTCTTTGACAGACCATTGTGATATTATAAATTAATGTATAGTTTGGTCGTGTCCTCAACCTTCTTCTCAAAGACTCATAGATTGAAAATCTAAAATTCGTTTTCATCAATTATGATAGTTTCCAGGTTCAACTTTTGATCAATGGCATGAATGTACTGCTCCTGATGATCATTCAGAGCAGTGAATCAATTGTCTGTTGAGTGGTGGGTAAAAGCTTCTGTTATTTTGACAATATTTGAAAAAGCATTGAAAATGCCAGATAGTTCAGATAACTGGAAAGGCCATGGATCTGTTCTAATTCAGTGTCCCGACTTCTAGTTAAAATAATCAACATCAACATTTTTCTTCTTTTCTTTGGTAATAATTACATGTTAACCAATGAGCTTTTGACTTGTTCGTAAGCTGACTTAATGTTGGCATATCCTTTTGGTTTCGAATAGCTGAGCTATTATCATCAAATATGATAGTCAGAATACTTCAACATTTGTTTGTAATCTCAGTCTGACAGGCTGTTCTAATTGCAAGAACTTATACCTCCATGCAGTGTCCCCACCCAATCAGGCACTTCTGTGCTCAATCAAATCATATCCTCACAACTTAAGATCAAATGAAACTGTATTATGTCTTTTATAATGCAACGTTTTCATTGTTTGATAATTATTAGATAAAGTTACTATTCTCCATGCTTTCTCATCATTTAAGGAATTTCAAGCGAAAACATAGTTTTCATCATCAAATATCTCCGTTTGCTGCAGTTCAGATCATTTTATTCTATTGATTATTAAATGTATTCAGGCATGCAGTAACGTAAATATACTCTGATTATAATATTGTCTTTGCCAGTCTTATTAATTCTAGGTTTGATTTTAAGAAAATCTGGTTTCAATCTAATTCATGAAATGGATCCACTGATCTGGATTTCAGTTTTCTGACGGTATCGAAATCATATAAATTTTACCAAATGAAAGTTTAGTCAGTTCTGTTGTCATTATCTTATTAATGTTGTGTGTCTTCTTATTCCATTTATAATGATATTCGTTTCATCATCGAAGACATATCCTTGCATCTGTGTTCTACCAGGATGTGATTCTACGTAATATAAGCTGGTCTTGTCTGTTATTTTCATTGTTGTGTTTAGAAAGTTCCCATATTACAAACTTCTCCATTCCCATTATGAAGTATTAATAATAATTAGTTCATACTTTTCAAAAGTGCAGTGTATCAAGCCAAATAGATTCAGTGAACTGATGATTCCTTATTATCATCGTTGAACTAAATCATCTGAGTGGTTCTGACAAATCTTCGTAGTGGTTTTGTGATATGATATTTAGCAAAGGAATTCCTCACAAACAATTTTAGTCAAGTGACATTTAATGCAATGAGGTATTAGATTTGGGAGAATATGAAGCCGCTCTCCTCACCTCTATGGTCACTTGCCATAGCTGTTCAGGATTGATTTTGATTTGGTGTTATTCCACGAACTTTTTCTCATGGTTTCTTCCATGTCACTGCTTGGAAATGCTTTAGCATTAATGCTAATTAAAGGAAGAAATGCCAGGATATAGTAGCTAAATTGTTATAGCTAACTGTCCTCCTAAAAATGGTAGAGAGTTAATGGCAGGGTCTACATCTTCTTCATCTACCAGTTCTTTGTCAACACAAGCCATGTGATGAAAATAAAATAGAAAATAGCATTTCTTGGCAATAAAATAATACGCTTTCTCTGAAAGATATAGGTGTTTCATTCTTATAAATTATAATTAAATGTAATTTAATTCAATAAATAAAATCAAATTTAAAAATTGTACATCCTTTAAAATTGCCCTTAATAATATTCTTGGGAATGAAATCTCCTGGTACTTTTGCCCAAAATTGTTTAATATCTTGCAAATATTTTGTCCCAGTCTTGTTTAATTAAAACTCATCATAAATAATTCTGTTGCTTTTAGCATCATTATCTCATTTTCCTCTCTATATATAAAACATAGAACACCTAAACCCACCATGGCAGCATCTAAATGTTTAGGTTTACTGAATACTAAGACTTTTCCTATAATATATGTCCATTTAGCTTCTATACAGGCATACATACAATATTGTTTTGAAACTGAGATTTAGGTATTACTGTCCACAAATATTTTATCTTGGTATTTTGAAAGGTTCTTCTTCATTTGTCATATTAATTCAATATAAACCATCCCAATTGGAATGATCTCCGGATCATTATGTGGCTCCCATTCTGTTCATTAGTCGATCTTAGCGTCTTAGTATTGATGTGATTGTTTATGGCCTCTCAGTCGTTTCGGACCAGTTAAGTTAAGCTCATATCAAATGAAGGAGGCCATATGATGTCTTACATGGTTGAGTGTTTTTCATATGAAACCTCATCTGTTTAGTGAGGTTGGTTTTTCTCTTTTTCTGATTTATATGGTCCAGTTATGGGTTCTTCTTACCATAAAATGGATCTCCTCTTTTATTAAGTCTAAAAGATATTGTACTCCTGCATAAATCAAATTGCCTACAGGTCATCATATTTCTTCTGACTTGTCTTTCTTAACCTATATTTTCAATACAGTCCTTGAGCAGATTCCGATCAAATGACAGACGATAATCAAATGGGCAAAAAGTGAAGGAACTGTAGATTAAAACTTTATTAAATTCATAAAATTCCTTGTAATGGCTACAATTTAGTTCTGATATATTGTCAGAACTTCCATCATCACAGCATGATCAATAGTGGCAAATAAATCTTGTTGTAATATATGAGTTAATCTAATGATTTCTCTCTCAATTCATTGTTCAGGTTGTAGAGAGAGATTCTGGAATAGTAATCACACATCTTATTTTTAATAGTTTCATGGCTGGTCTCAGGCAGGTGTGCATTAAATCATACTGCCTGTGTTTCAGTCCCATAAACGTGAACGATTCTGAATTTATGATCTTTTAAAATAGAAAGGCATGTCATTGATTTAATTTCTTTCTTAAAACTATTTATCAGTTGGTAAAATGCTTTACAAATGTTTCTTCATGAACAGTTGGTTCTCCACAGTACAAGATATTCCTTCATATTCTTAGACAATCTTAATTTCACAATGCATGTCTTTTCCTATACATATTTAGAATATTTTCCAAGACAATGTACAGTTGTTTTTCCATCCATACCATGTAAATCAGTTAGTAGACTGAATCAAATCAAATAGTTACTCAATTCTTTAATACAAATTTAAGTCAAATAGTCCTACAGCGAAAGGTCATTAGTTCTCAGGAGTTACAAACCCTTAGCTTTGTCTTCTTACTATCAGGTTATAGTTAGTCTCCTGCAAAACAGGGTTTCGGAAAATCATCTTTCCATTCTTCTTCATTCTTCCTCTTTCATTTCATGCAGTTGCAAATTCTGTTGACAATGTGCAAACCAACTTCTATAATATTATTCAGTCAGATTATACTTGTACGCCCTTGTTCTTATGATCCAGTCCTTTAGAAATCTTTCATTGCTTTTCCCAAGCAATGTTTAACAATGCCATATTGTCAATAATAAAGAGTTATCTCACATGAATATATTGGAAAAACGGTAATACTTAGACAAAAATGATTCTAATTTAATTATATTTCTAGTTTTAGTTAATGTTTACTGAATAGCATCAAGTCAAAAAATTGTTTCATGTTTGAATTTTCAGTCTTTCTACCAATTCTTTTTAATTCTTCATTTATCCTTTTCTCTTATTATCAAATAATCTTCATCTCCTTCACATCTTTTTTATTGTAATAGTCAAATTAATAAACAGAAGTGAATGTTATAATTGTTTTGATTTCTCTCACAGCAAAAGGAATGTAAATCAGATGAATACATATGTCATAATGAATAGGACTGGCATATCATGATCTTTCAAATCTTCATTTCAGCCCTGAAGTCCAGATCTAATGAAGAATTATATTGGTCTGGTTTCTTCATTCATTTGATGATAATCTTTTTAATTTCCTTTGTCTTCTTCTGTCTATTCAAAGTTAATAGATAATATTTTTTTATTGTACAAAAGAACACATCAGTTATTCTGTAGGTCTTATCTGCAGCATACAATATCAAAAAATATATGACAGGAATTGTTCATGATTTTAAGTTAGTCTTAGCTGAATGCTTAATTAAATGTCTCTGGCTGTTAAATCAATTGACAGTCTGTTGAGACTTAAGTCTTAAATTGCTGTCAAGTTGGCAAATATTGTTTGTCTATCTTCTAAGACAATTGTCTTTAAACATCAGTGTGGTAGACTATCTTCCCCTCTTCTCTTTACTTGTGTTCCATATTGATAGTTCTTCTAGGACAACACAATCTATTGTGTTTTTCATCAAAAGTGGGTCTAATTGTACCCTGTTAGAGTTGAACAGGAGAAGCGCTTGGTAACTTTAAATAATCAGATCTCAAGTAATATATAACAGGGGGCCATTGGAAGTCTTCTGGAGACTAAAACAGATAAATTAAATTGTTTTTGAAATCTGATAGTTTAAAATACAAATCAGAATATGACAGTTGATAGTGCCGAATAGAAAATCAAGACTAAGAAAAACAAAATAGATATCTGATTCTTTAGGACCATATTAACATGAGGCTTGGGATGTGTGCTCGAAAATGTTAAAAATGAGTCAGTGTTGAAGGGATATCAGAAAGGTATCAGCAAGGGAGGAGGTCAGGAGCTGTGAGCCATTGACAGTAGAAATACAGGTTTCCCAGATGGAATTATATTAAGACTTCAAAGGAGAGTCAGGATAATCCTAAAATTAGTTCTATGAGGTCTCTTATGATTCAGGCTTTTTAAATGATGTTGAGGATATGATTAATGAACATGGATAAACAGTTCAATCCCTTCAGTAAACAGTTGCTGGACAGTGAATAAAATTAAAAAGACAGATGAGATTATTCACAATAGAAGAAGTACCACCAAATTTGACGAAGAACCATGATTATATATCCGATTCGCTACCGCAAGTCAGCACTCCGTGACAGAATCCGAGTACAGTCTTCAATGATAATATCACAATTCCACCATTATCGGGATCTTGATCAGCCCATGGTCCTTTGCCACCTTTTAATGCAATTGCGTCATCATTAACCGACATATAGCATCCCTTGACAAGTACATTTTTACACGCATCAATATCGATTGCATCCGTACTTGGAGCCTTTATGGGAAAAGAAGATGAAAAGATATGCAAATTCAAAAGTTTTACGCTATCACACTTATAAATGTGAGTTGTCCAAAACGGAGAATTAACAAGTCGCACATCTGAAACTTGTACATTATTGCTATGAGATATATGAAGTAGACGAGGACGCAATTCATCCATATTAGTACATTTAGGAATAACACGCCTCCGCAACCAGAATGACTTCCAATAGCGTTCACCGTTTCTAGCAACTTTTCCTTTTTCGGAAAAGGGTGAAACCATCTACCTTATCAACATTAATCAAAGCTGAAAAGTACTTTAGGTTCTGTCCCTCCATCCGTGTTTCTATTACAGGAAAGTTGCTAATATCGTCACTACCTTTTAATATAGCTTTCTCTTCCAAATGCAAGTGTGTTCCCGGCTTAAAGAACAGCGCACCACTAAGATAAGTACCTTCAGGTATAACAATGACTCCGCCTCCATTATCAGACGCCAAATCTATAACAGCCTGAATTTGCTCTGTCTGTAACAGTGTACTATCATTCACTACTCCATAGTCGGTAATCAAGAAATTCTTTCCTAATCCATTTATATCAGTTTTTTTCATTTTTGTAAAACCAATCCGGTATAATTTTACCATCGGGAAATTTTTCCTGACTAAACAGTTGCAGACTACAACATGTCGCTACTATTAAAATTGCTGACTTTATCATTTTCTACTGCTTATTACTTTTTCCGCAAAAAGTACCGCATCTTCCCATTCACCCCAAGCCTAAGGATATGGAGATATTGATTTTCTTATGGAGTTCTATGCAAAAGATTCAAATACTACTTATCCATATACAATATTCCATATCCGGATACACTTTTATATATACATAGAACCAGAATAAAAACGTTATGTCCGAAATAAAAAAAGCACATCTTCTTTATAAAAGAATAGAATTTCGTGATAGTAACGTCCATTTCATTTACTTTCTATAGTAAACTCATGATAAAACATATTTTATCATATATCAAAGAAGAAAAAAATTAACTCTTCTTTCATAATCCTCTTCAACGTTCTTAATAAATTATTGAGGAGTTTATTATAAACGGTACCCAAGTTTATTATAAATGATAAATTCCGACTTTAAAGATATAGCGGTCTTTTTTGCAACAAAAAAGGCTGCAAACCCCATAAAGATTCGCAGCCTCTGGCTCATACAGAAACTCTCACAGTTTAACTACTGCAAGAGTTCCCTAATATATTGTCATCATATTGTACTATTTTCTTTTTCATTCTTTTTAATGATACCTTTTACTCATTGATATTCACACCTACAAATATACAACATAAAAAGGGTTTGTCAAGAGCAACCTGTCCATAAGAAGAATTATATCATAAGATTCGATCATTTACTTTAAAAAGTCATTAACCAAGCCTTCAGCTCTATCAACATTTCATTGCGGAATTTAAAACTATCTTTCATTCCCCATCCATGCCCACCACTGGGATAAATATACATGGCAGCCGGTATCTCCTTTTCTTTCAAAGCAGAATAGTAACGAATAGAATTCATAGGTACCACGCCCCTGTCATCATCGGATAAAGCTATAAACGCTCTTGGTGTAAGCGAATCCACCTGATACTCATTACTAAATTCCTTTTTTCAATTCCTCCGTTGCTTTTTCACCTAGAAACTGTCTGCACGATCCACCATGCCCGTATTTAGGTTCCATCGAAATTACCGGATAAAAAAAGAATCTGAAAAGCAGGACGAAGTTCTTCGGAAGCATGCGTAGCCACTGTAGAGGCCAAATGACCACCTGCCGAAAATCCCATGATACCAATGCAATCAGGATTAATATTCCATTCAGAAGCATGTTCTTTCGCATAACGAATAGCTTCGTATGCATCCGACATGGGAACCTCCCGATTACCATTAGGCATACGGTACTTTAAGACAATAGCTGCTATTCCTGTTCATTGAAAAACGGTGACCAGTCATACCCCTCGTGAGCCATTGCCAAATGCCCGTATCCACCTCCCGGACATATAATAACAGCTCTCGCCGGCTGTTGAGAAGCTTTCGGCAAATATACCCGGATACTAGGTTTGAAATTATTCTTTTATCATCATATCCCTGGGCTTCCATCCCATTCGTATTGGGTAAGCCTTGTTTTGCCACAAATCTATATCAATAGGCGAATCCTGTTTTTTCATAACTTTGTCTTGTGCATTCATAGAAGTACAAACAGTTGTAAAGCAACCGCTTAAAAGTAATATTTTACAAAAAGAAATTAGTCTCATACTATGCTGTTTTAGTTAATCTTATTCTTATGAATCCTGCGGAGAATCATTATCATTACTCACACCACGCTGATAGACGGACGGTGCTACTCCGAATTGAGCTTTGAAGCATTTACTGAAATAGAAAGGATCGCTGATACCCACCTTATAGGAGACTTCTGCAACCGTCAAATTATCTTCCGACAGTAACAACTCGGCTGCTTTCTTCATGCGCACAACACGTAAATATTCATTAGGCGAATATCCCGTTACTCCACGCAGTTTCCGATAAAATACGGTTCGTCCCAACTTCATCATCTGCGCAAACTCATCAATAGAGAATTCAGGCCGGGCGAGGTTCTGTTCAAGGATGGCAGCCAACCGATCTGCAAATTCTTTATCTCGGTCAGTAGTACATGGCCGGACGCACAATACCCGGTTCACTGGAGAACTTCTCTCACGCAATTTATCGCGCTGCTCGATCAGGCGGAACACACGTGCCAACAACAATTTTACACTAAACGGTTTGGCTATGTAAGCATCCGCTCCGGCTTCTATACCTTCCAGATGTTTCTCCGGCGAACTCAAAGCAGTCAGCAGAATGATAGGAATATGGCTCGTATCAAAATCCGATTTCAGCTTCTTAGTTACCTCAAATCCCGTCATTCCCGGCATCAGAACGTCACAAACAATTAAATCAGCATCATACGTACTTGCCTTTTCAAATCCGGATGTACCGTCAGCAGCAACTTCTACTTCGAAATAGGCTCCGATTTCCTCTTTCAAGAATTCACGAATATCATTGTCATCTTCAATAATCAAGACTTTCCGTTTATTCAGAGGAACAGCCAGTTTTTCCGAGTCAGGAAGTTCTTCCGAGAGCTGCAACAAATGATGCGCATGTCCGTCCGCCTCTTTCAGCAGTACATTGCCCGGGACAAGGAAGTCTTTCTCCGAATACACCGTCTTATCCGTCGGAATGCATACGGTAAATACAGAACCACCGCCTTCATTATCCTTATACTCAATCGTTCCTTTATGTACCTGAACTAGTTCATGGCTCAAATGCAACCCTACACCGATACTGTCACCGGAGAAGTTACTCTGCATAAATCGTTTGAACAATTCGTTCTGCTTCTCTTTAGGAATGCCGACTCCCGTATCCGAAACCTGAATCTGCAAGGTTTGCTTCCCTTCGTCCACATTCACCGAGAGAATAATTGTTCCGTTCGAAGGAGTATATTTAAAGGCATTTGAAAGCAGGTTATAAGTCACCTTATCCAAATTTCCTTTATCAATAAACATTTTATAGGACGGCACCGAAGGCAGGAAACGGAAATTCATATTCTTTTGTTCCGCTACATCTCCGAAGCTCAAAATATTTCATAAAGGAAAGAGATGACATCCGTTTCCTCTAAAGAGAGTGCCAGCTTATTATTCTGCATCTTTCTAAATTCCAGCAACTGATTGATAAGCCTCAACATACGCTGCGTGCTCTTATCCATTGTTTTCAGCGGATATATCAATTCACGCGGGATATCAGTCACACGTTGAATCTTCTCCAATGCTCCCTGAATCAAGGTAAGCGGAGTACGGAATTCATGAGAGATATTGGTAAAAAGACCAACTTATATTCTGTCAACTGTTTTTCTACATTGATGCGGTTACGCAAGCCGTTAAAGTTACGAACGATACGGAAAGCAAAGTACAAGGCTATGATTAATAACAGCACATAACCCAGCATTGCCCAAGTCGTTTTCCAGAATGGAGGGACAATTACAATTTTCAGTGTAGTCTCGCTATCATTCCAAACACCTGATCCATTGCTCGACTTGACGTGAAGTATATAAGTTCCCGGATTAAGATACTTAAACGAAGCAAAATTCAGAGGAGAAGGAGCACTCCATCCTGATCGTAATTTTCCAGCCAATACATATATTTGGTATGACCGCTATCCGAATAATCAAAAGTAGAGAAATCTATCAAGAATGAGTTCTGAAAAAACTTCAGGGTTATTTCGTCCGAATAAGCCAACGATTGCTTTAACGGAGAGTCCTCCATCTGCGGATTCATCTGGGTTCCATTGACATATAAATCCGTGAAAACAACCGGGGAGAAAGTTTCGTTATCCTGTATCTTTTCAGGATCGATCACTATTAATCCGTAGTTTGTGCCAAAAAGCAGTTTTCCATCTTCGCGCATACAGGCACTATTCTCACTATACACATTTCCCAGTGTATAGGAAGAAAAGAAATAGTTTTCAAAAGAATGGGTAGCCGGATTAAATTTGGAAATACCATATTCGGTGGCAACCCAGAGATTCCCCTTTTTATCTCCCAGAATAGACTGGATTACATCGTTAACCAATCCTTCGGAAGTTCCGTAATGTTCATATTTCAAAGAGCAATAGTTATCCTGCGGCTCACAAAGATTCAGTCCCGAACCGGACGTACCAATCCACATCCGCCCTTCCGTATCCCGATAGATACACTTGATTTCATTACTGCAAAACTTTCCGTTTGTATAACTGAAAAGATGATAATTATCAGCATCTGCAATCAATGAATCCGGATGAAAAATACAAATACCCTCACTGGTTCCTACCCACACCATCCCATTTGCGTCTTCTTCTATCACACGCACCATTCTCATCCCGAATGTTTGCTGGAAGAAATGACGGAATTTATATTTACCGTCGGGAGTAGGTTCAGCCAGTTCCAGCCCACCGCCAAATGTTCCTATCCACATGCGGTCTTTACGGTCGCGATAAATGGCAAAAAACGTTATTATCGGATAAGGCTGTCAAATCAGAAGGATTATTATAATACCAGGTGTCCCCACTTTGAGACCATTTCACGAGTTCCCATCCACATTCGTCCCTGTTTGTCTTCGGTGAGAGCATAGATATTAGAATGGAAATATTGATTGGTCATTTTCGAATGAAGGCTCGAATCAAAGGTGTATAATCCCCCCTTACGCGTACCTACACAGATATCCCCATTAGACATTCTGGTAAAGCATACGGATGGTGTTCGACCGGTCGAACAAATCACGGATTCAGGATAGATACGGGAAGTTCCTTCATTCAATACGGAAATACGGGACAAGCCTGAATATTCCGAAGCTACCCAGATGCCACCGGCACGATCTTCCATCACATATTGCAGGAAATCCGAACTGATATGACTCTGGTCATTAATGTTCGCCACAAAATGCTCCAGTTTATCTTCGGCGGTATTATAAGCGAAAAGCCCATTTCCATAGGTCGAAATCCAAATAATTCCCCGGGAATCATGGACGATATGATAACGTTCAAAGTCGATATAACTTATCTTATCCTGGGGAATCAACTGGAAATCCTTACTCTCTCCGGTTTCGGCAAGCACGTATGTAAGCCGTCCCGTATGATTGTATATCCAATAATCTCCACGATTATCACGTATCAATTCTCCTTTTTAATATTCAAACGAAGATCTGCGGCCATCTCTCCGGTAGCAAACTTATAAGTATATACTCCGGTAGTAGTCAGGATCACCCACTTATCTTTCAACAGGAAATTTCCGGTTGGCGATGTCGCCCCTGCCACAGTGGCAAGAGAAGCCAACTTTTGCATCTTTGAGTAGCCTCCTGATAATAATAGATATCTCCATCTGCTGTAAGGAAATACATATCGTCCTTATAGGACAGCGAAGAAGTGAAGTGGATTAATCGGTCTTCTATCCGATATTGTCCGTTGGAGACAGAAACCAGTCCGCATTGAGTGCCGATCCAGATACGGCCACTGGCATCCTCATTCACAAATTTCACCCGGTTATCCGGCAGGTTTCCACGTTCGGTCCTGAATACGGTAGATGTCATCTCACCATTTTTCTGATGTACCATCTTCCGGCAGCCATTTCCCGAATGGGGAAAGCCAGACATCTCCGTTAGCAGCGACAAAAACCGTTGAATAATTCTGCCTTAACTCGCCACAACCGGTATAGTCCACAAAACGGGCACGTTGCAAATCATAGCAACTATATAATTCAGGTGTAGTAGAAATCCACAAAAAACCATCTTTATCTTCTGTCAGATCGTAAATACGGTTGTCTGCCAAAGATACCTCATCACCGATTTCCGGACGGAAAGTGAGAAAAGAGTTGCCATCATAACGACTTAACCCGTTCAAGGTAGCCAGCCACAAAAAACCTTTACTATCCTGATAAATATATCGAATAGAGTTATTGGGAAGGCCGTCACTCGTTCTCATTTGTGTAGAACGAAGCTCAATTGCACTATAAGCATTCAACACAAAACTAACAAGAAAGGTAAAGATCAAAAAGGTGTATTTGCATCATATAGATTCCAAGATTAATAATAAATGTTGGACAAAAATAGTCAAGATAGTTGAGATAATGAAAGAAACGGCTCACCTAATTACTAAAAATCAATCCATGTGGAATACTTCCGGCAGAGGAATGGACACCGGTGAGTTGTCCGATTCACTTCCATGATATCCGCCATATAGTCCCACCATTTCTGCACAATCTCCGTATTACCCAAGTCCTGCGAACCGGCCTCACCTTCCGTTTTCTGGAAAGCAAACAGGATATTGGTCTCCTTATCCCAATAAATCGAATAGTCCGACACTCCGTTTTTTGGAAAGCAATGCTTTCAATTCAGGCCAGATGGCAGCGTGTCTTTTTCTCATATTCAGCTTCACATCCGGGTTTTAAATACATTTTAAAAGCTTCTCGTTTCATGGTTCTATCTATTTAAAGTTAATCTTTCTTTTCTTCTGTATCGATGGCAAAAATAGGTGCAGTCGTCTTCTGTTTCACCTGATAATACTGAACGGCACTGTCATTCATCTGCGGGTACTGATTCTTCAATAGAGAGATCATTTCCGCACCTGCCCAAAAGCACTGGTCCGTATCCATGTGCCGCATATACATTGACCGGACGATAGTAATAAAAAGCAGGATCGAAAGCCATCCCCGTACCCCACACAAGTGCCTTCCACCTGACCTTCCGCATTGATCTTACCGGCCACGGCATGCCATCCCAAATGAGCGACAGGTCCATAAGCAATGGCATCAATCCAGCCTTTATTGATAGCATGCGCCAAACAGTATACGTAAATAGCCGTAGCAGACGTCTCCAGATAAGAATCATTCCGGTCGAGCAATTGATGCCAAAGCCCTTCTCCACTTTGCAAGGCAGTCACTCCGCGTACATGAGCCCGGAAATAATCCATCACTTTCGCACGTTGGGGTAATCTTCCGGCAATACATCGAGCAATTCGCATGCTGTCAGCATAGCCCACCCATTGGCACGCGCCCAACAAAAAGGCAGGATGATCGGTACTGCTTTCTACCCATCCATGACGATACAATCCTTTTTCAGGGATAAACATACGGTCGGCAAATTGCAGGAATTGTCTGACAGCCTCCGCCAGATATATCTCTTTTGAGCCTTGTCATAACGGCTCATCTGGGCTACTGCGGGAATCCCCATAAACATGTCGTCCAGCCAAAGTGTATTATGTTGCGGACGATTGCGGGCAAAAGTACCATCTGCCAACCGGTATTCTTTATTCTGAATAAAATCAAAATAGTTCCCAATTAATCCGTCTACAGGAAGTGAGCGGTCTTTCACACGGACTTTCACCATCGCTGCACACACAGCCCCGGCATCATCAGAGCATGAGGAGTGAGGATTTGCAGCAATTGAGGGTCTGTTGTGCCTTTCTCTTCGTACACACGTTTAAAATGAGGCGCCACTTCCGCCAGAAAGCGGAAACGGTTCTGCACATAGTCCATGTAACGTTGATCGCCCGTGGCTTCAGCAGCTGCTATCAAGGCTGAATAGGTTACTCCCCATTCGTAACTTGCCAGACGGAAAGCACCACGTTCCAGTTGCGCTTCCTCTCCCATCGTGGTGTAGTCGGTAATCAGTTTACCTGTGTTCTTATCTACCACGCGTGCCGGAGTCTCCTTATCAATATAAGCAAATACACGATCTATATCTTTCTTGACCTGCCCGGGTGTCAGGTCACCATAAGTGCCCTGATAAGCAGGTTGCAGCAAATGCAAAGGAGTATTTGAATCATTCACTACAGTTTTTTTTTCTGTGCACTAACCGGCAAAGTTGCCAGTAATAAAACAAGGGTTATGATACGAATATTCATAATTTATTTTTAGGTATTTTATATCCTCTGAATACAGTGCCCTGAAGCTCCGGTCCGAAATAGAATCCGGGCTGTGTAGGCTGATTATAAGCCACATTCTGGGTAGCGATACTTATACGATAAATCGGATCTTCGAGGAAAGTATGAAAACGATAGTCGGTAGGAATAGTGGAGACGTAAAGCCGTAAAGCTGTATTATCAGCTGTACGCATCAGTATTTCTTCGCGCCAGTCACCTACGATATCTCCCTGAAGGCAAGGATTCGCTTTGGTTCCATTATTGGAAAGAGTTCCCTCAAAAATGGCTATGCGCTCACACACTCCTTTTTCCCAATTATATTTGCTGACCATATTTCTATCCAACAATCACGCAACAAATCTCCATCCCACCAAACAGCCATATTACAGGATAAACCTCTTACCCGGTCTTTTACCACCTCCTTTCACATTCCTTATTCCTCCGGAAGCAACAGACCACATTTCAACGCCCGGTTGAGTCGGGTCAATATCAGCTGCCATACAACGCCCTACATCTGTATTGTCTTTAATCTGAAATAGAACTTCTCCGGTAGCTGCATCCCGATAGGTAGAACCATCACGTTTATTTTCATGACAATCCCATACTTGCAGCCCTTTACGAGAGGGGTCGAAATGAGTCAGATGAATGGCATCGCCGTGTCCCATTTCCGTGGTGTAGAGTCCTTTACCGTTATGGTCTATGGCGCATGAACCGTAGATGATCTCATCGCATCCGTCACCGTCCACGTCACCTACCCGCAGGTTATGGTTTCCTTGTCCGGCATAATCTTTACAACCGGGATTATTACTGTCGAATACCAACGTTGTTTCAGCTCCTTTCCATCCCAGTCAAAAGCAGCCAAAACAGTACGTGTATAATATCCACGACACATCACTACGCTTGGGTGTATGCCGTCGAGATAGGCAACGCAGGCCAGAAAACGGTCGCTGCGATTACCACGACTGTCTCCCCAACCCATCAAGTCTCCTCTTACGGGCACATAATCAATTGTTTGCATCGCTTCTCCTGTCAATCCGTTAAAAACTGTCAGATATTCCGGTCCGGTCAGGATACGTCCTTGTTCATTCCGATAGTCAGCCTGCGCATCCCCAATCACTTTTCCTGTTCCATCCACCGTTCCGTCCGCGGTCTTCATCACTACTTCCGCTTTGCCGTCACCATCGAAATCGAACACCATAAACTGGGTGTAGTGTGCACCGGCACGTATGTTACGTCCCAGATTAATACGCCATAATAGTTTTCCGCTCAACTTATAGCAATCAACATATACTTCTCCCGTATAGCCGTCATGTGAATTATCATGTGCATTACTCGGGTCCCATTTCAGAATAATCTCATATTCGCCATCACCGTCCACGTCACCGATACTGGCATCATTCGGAGCATAAAAATAGTTTTGCCCTGACGGAGTCGTACCATCTTCGGGGCGGTTCAACGGAATATTCAGATAACCCAATGGGGCATTTGCCGGTAATTGATAGCTACTTTCCGTTTTACCTTCCCTTGCTTTCACGGTATAAAGTACAGATTCTGTCCCTGCATAGGTATCCTGAAAGAAAGTGGCATCCTTCAACGGGTGTTTGTTTATCTTTTCATCGTTCCTATAAATATCAAAAGATTCATTCATCGGGTCGGAAGACAAATAACGCCAGGAAACAGCCACAGTAGACGGATTCTCTCGGATAGCAATTACACCACGTCCCAGACGTTCGCGTTTCAACTTCGAAAAGTCATAGTTTGGCTGGGCTATCGAGAAGATAGCTATCAGGCAGAAACTAAAAAAAAGAGTTATGCACTTCATAGTTTTATCGATTAATCAAATTAAAACACAAAAGTAAAGGATGCAGCCCATTGATAAAATAGAATATTGTACAGATATATGTAGAAATCATCATTAGACGTACTTTTAACACTATTTTCTGTCGTCTCGTGAACGAATTTAAAGACATTTGCACGGAAATCCATTGAAAAAAAGAAAAGAACGTCTCTTACCTTTGCCATAGAAATTAGTATAAACAGCAAATTAATAAAAACAGAACTATTGTACCATGAAGAAACCACTATTCTTACTCTTTACAGGATTGCTTCTTTCTTGTCTGATACCAGTCCATACGGTCGCAGCACAAGAACTCCCGACACAAAAAAAGAGACTTTAGAGAATATCATAAAGGTTAATGACTACTTTATGAAAAAGTATGCCGATTACACTACTCCCAGTTTTTACGGTCGTGTACGTCCCAGCAATATATGGACGCGTGGTGTATATTATGAAGGATTGATGGCTCTCTATTCTATTTATCCGCGTGAGGATTATTATAAGTATACTTACGACTGGGCCGATTTCCACAAATGGGGAATGCGCAACGGCAATACTACCCGTAATGCGGACGACCATTGTTGCGGACAGGCGTACATTGATATCTATAAAATCTGCCCGTCAGACCCGAACATGATTCGGAATATCAAAGCAAGTATCGATATGGTGGTGAACACCCCGCAGGTGAACGACTGGTGGTGGATTGATGCTGTGCAAATGGCAATGCCTATCTTCGCTAAATTCGGAAAGATGACCGGAGAACAGAAATACTACGATAAGATGTGGGATATGTACTACTACACACGCAGCCAACACGATAAAACGGGTATGTTCAACTCCAAAGACGGCCTGTGGTGGCGCGATCAGGATTTTAATCCTCCATATAAAGAGCCGAATGGCGAAGATTGCTATTGGAGTCGTGAAACGGATGGGTATATGCTGCCTTGGTACGTGTATTGGATGAGATTCCTTCTGATGAGAAACACCGTCAGGACTATATCAATGATTTCTGACCATGAGCAAGGCTTTGAAGAAATGTCAGCGTGAAGATGGTTTCTGGAATGTCAGTCTTCACGACCCGACGAACTTCGGAGGAAAAGAGACTTCCGGTACAGCCTTATTTGTTTATGGTATGGCTTGGGGAGTCCGCAACGGATTGCTCGACCGTAAAGAGTATCTTCCCGTCCTTTTAAAAGCATGGAACGCTATGGTGAAAGATGCCGTACATCCGAACGGATTCCTGGGATATGTGCAGGAACAGGCAAAGAGCCTAAAGACGGACAGCCGGTTACTTATAAGAGTGTGCCCGACTTTGAAGACTACGGAGTCGGTTGTTTCCTGCTTGCCGGAACAGAAGTTTATAAATTAAAATAACATACACAGTTTTTTCATTAGGTTTAAAGATAATCATTCATTAGGTTTAGTTAGAGGTTAGTTAGTAGCTAGTTCCCTCACTGACTGTTTAGACACCGGTCAGTGAGGGATTTCAAAGAAAACAGATTCATGAAAAACAAATTATTCCCGTATATATGTTGGCTGACAGCCATTACGTTCAGTTTGCAACTGCAAGCGCAAAATAAAGTTTCCGCTCCCATGGCAGATGTCAATCAGGTGGTTGACAACACGCTGGATAGCCTGAATAAAGCACGTACCTCGCGACCGGAAGCCGGTTCCAGCCGGAAAGGTGACAACCCTGTTCTGTTTCTGGTAGGTAATTCGACCATGCGTACCGGAACTTTAGGCAATGGCAACAACGGACGATGGGGATGGGGCTATTTTGCTGGTGAATATTTCGATTCCAACCGGATTACTGTTGAGAATCATGCGTTGGGAGGTACCAGCAGCCGTACTTTCTACAACCGTCTTTGGCCGGATGTAATCAAAGGTGTACGCCCCGGAGACTGGGTTATCATCGAATTGGGACACAATGACAATGGTCCTTATGACAGCGGACGTGCCCGCGCCTCTATTCCGGGAATCGGCAAAGATACGCTGAACGTAACCATCAAAGAGACCGGAGTGAAAGAAACCGTATATACATACGGGAATATATGCGCCGTTTATTCAGGATGTAAAAGCAAAGGTGCTCATCCGATCCTATTCTCGCTTACTCCCCGCAATGCCTGGGAAGATAAAGACAGCACCATCATCACACGTGTCAACAAGACTTTCGGATTGTGGGCAAAGCAAGTAGCCGAAGAACAGGGGGTTCCTTTTATTGATTTGAATGATATCAGTGCCCGCAAATTCGAGAAGTTCGGTAAGAATAAAGGTGAAATATATGTTCTACATCGACCGTATACACACAAGTGCTTTCGGTGCTAAAGTCAATGCGGAATCTGCTGCGGATGGAATACGTGCTTATGAGGGACTGGAATTGGCCAATTATCTAAAGCCCATTGAGAAAGATACTGTAACAGGTTCCAGCCGTAAAGATGGACGTCCGGTATTGTTTACCATCGGAGACAGTACGGTCCGAAATGAGGATAAAGACAAAAATGGTATGTGGGGTTGGGGAAGCGTAATCGCCGACGAGTTCAATCTGAATAAAATATCTGTAGAAAACCGTGCCATGGCAGGACGCAGTGCCCGCACTTTCCTGGACGAAGGTCGTTGGGATAAGGTATATAATGCTTTGCAACCGGGAGACTTCGTTCTGATTCAGTTCGGACATAATGATGCAGGAGATATTAATGTAGGAAAGGCCCGTGCCGAATTACGTGGTTCCGGTGACGAGCAAAGTATTTTTAATGGAAAAGACCGGTAAGTATCAGGTTATTTATACGTTTGGCTGGTATCTTCGGAAGTTCATCATGGACGTTCAGGAGAAAGGCGCCATTCCATCGTTTTAAGCCATACTCCACGCAACAAATGGAAAGAGGGAAAGATAGAACGCAACACAGAGTCTTTCGGTAAATGGACACGTGAAGCAGCTGAAGCTACCGGGGCTTATTTCATTGATTTAAATAAAATTAGTGCCGATAAATTGGAAAAGGTTGGTATCAAGAAAGCGATTACCTACTATAATCATGATCATACGCACACTTCCTTGAAAGGAGCGCACATGAATGCGAAAAGCATCTGCATATAAATGGCATCCAGGCTCCAAAGGGCGGCATCATTGGTACTGATACTTGTACATTCATCCAAAGGAGCGGGAACTTCCGGCGGAAGAACAGTTTCTATACGGAAAGGTGGAGCCGGAGTATGTTCCAAGCGGGAAAACAAATCTGTCCAAGCCTCTTCCGCCATTTTTGCATTACGGGTATGATAGGCTGCATATCCCAACAAACGGGATATACGGAAACGATTCTTCCTTAACTCCCATGCTTTCTGCTTATAACGGGCGGCAAGATCAAGCCATGCCTCATTCCATTCGGGATAATCAACCATACGGATCATTTCATTCATGACTTCAAAACCTCCCATGATGGTCATCAAATGATTTGTACTTTCTAACTTGGGATCACATTCGCTGGTAATAATCCCTGTAGCCGGATCATAACCTAAAGCCAACGGACCTGTAAAGATACGGTTGGGCAGTGCCACAATACTTTTCATCCCGGCTATAATTTTGTCACGATAAGCCGTATTGCCGGTACGCTCCCATTCAGTCATCCAGTTTCCGGCGTATGCCAACCAGTCGGGACCGATGCGGAGACGTGCGGGAGCAGTACAAGGATACTGACTGCGGGGTTGAGCCAGACGCATAGGATCCAAGTCATATAGTTTGCGATCAGCATCCTTCACTTCAGTCATCAAGTCACCGCAACGTTCGTCTGTAGTAAGGTAATAGTAGAAACGGTTCCAAGCGGCCTGGCTGATTCGCGCTTCTTTTGCACCGCATCCCCAATGGCTTACATTATGGCGACTGCCTAATCCGGCATTGGGACCGATATGATAGACATCCACTTCGCCGTATGCCGCGTCATAGCTTCAGCCATACGCCAGATATCTTCACGACCTGTACGCAGGAAATTGTACCACAACCACATATTAGAAGCCAGTTCCGTATTGTCCCAGGCAAATCCTCCTATATCATAACGCCAAGTATGACGAACGGGGTCATAAGCGTGCATCACATCTCCATAATTCCAAAAGCCGTACCACTTGTTTTGTTCGATTGCTTTCTGATAGAAGTCAATGTAAGCATCCAAGCGGTCTTCTACACAAGTACGGAATGGAGTGCTGCGGTCAGGGAGGCTCCATATTCCGAAAGCCTGGCGGGCATGAAGATAATTCGGGGTTGGCATTAACAGACTAGGGCTAGAAAATTGTTTGGCATAATCAGCAAAAGCCTTTTTTCCGATATAACCACCTTGTGGGATCAGTGTAAACGTAGTTGTACGGGCAATGCCGTATGGCGTGCTCATACCTTCCTGGACATCTTCATAGCTGGCATTCAGGTCATGAGCTATACGATCATAATGCCGTAAATCCATAGGCTCGGACTCCGGACTCCACAACCAGGCGGTAAGGGTAGCTACCGGGGTTCGTGCGTCTGAAATTTCAATAGAAGAGGGATAAGACTGCCAAAAGTCATGCATACAAAGTCCTAATCCTCCGGTAATATCTCCGACAAAAATATATCCATCGCTACGTGTGCCGGAAAAGGTTCCTATCCAAGGATTATCGTTATTGGCACGTTTACGAATGGAGAAAGCATCGGCAGTGAGTTGAGACAGACGGTAGTCATTCCATGAAGCCCAGTTATCGAGCAGAGAGCGGTTCTTTTCATCGAAAGATTCATAAGGCGGAATACGTTTGCCTTCCATTTGCTGCTGTTGCAGGGAGGGTTCATCAGTCGGCATCTGTTGTGCATCTTTCTTTTCATTACTGTTTTTCTTATTATCTGTCTTATTTAAAGTGAGTATGCGACGCCCTACCAATGGTTGTACCGGCTCGCTCCACACTCCTCCATCTGCACACGAAAAAGCAATATGACGATTATACAGAGCTTCACGCATAGGAACATCGAAACGGATACCCAAACTACGAATGAAATCTTTCTTCTGATCTCCGTCATAGATGAAGCTATGTACCATTTTGATCTGTTCACTACCACCATAAAAGTAGAGACGTACCACAAAAGGAAGCCACTCACGGTTATTCCGTTTGTTCATATCAGAGTTATTCGCATAGTTCCCTTCCCCTTCAGAGTGATTCGTATCAATCTTCTTATTCCTGTTCCGATGTATCCCTTCCAACTTTACAAGTGCCCGTACAGAGCCCAGACGTTCTATGGTTACTGATTTTATTTCTCCTATGTAATGAGTAAAAGATATTTGAGATGTATTTTCTTGAATCGGCTCGTTTTGCGTATTACAAATCAGACGCGCTTTCTCTCCTACTTTAGTTCCCTTATATAATAGGCTATCAATCAGGAAATCTCCGCGTCGGGGAATAAATACGGAAATTAGCCCTGTTTCAATTTGAATATCTTCAGGCGTTTCAGTGATTGCAATAGAAGCATTAGGCTGTTTATTGATAGTTTTTGCTTTCCGGGGGGCTTTTTCTAATGTCAGTCTTTCTGTTCCGGCAGGAATGACTCCGGCAACTCCGCTCCATTTCACGGAACCATCCGGCCAGTAAGCCAATGGCCAAGTATCTACCGGAATCTCTTGATTTCTATCTGTTTTTAACCGCAATGAAGTTTCTGGAAATAGGTAGCCTTCATCAAAAGGAACTCCGAAGCTTACAGCTTTGTCTTGTTCAGGAGTATTGCCGATCCAATGTAAAGGAACAGTAGACGTTTGGGGTGGTAAACATTCATAGTGGAAGTTTGTAATGCGGGTACGGGATAAGGTGGTGCGAAAGCCGAACCATCCTTCTGTCAGAGGTTCGGCATCGCGGAAGTCCACCAGTCGCTTGCCGTCTATGTAATAACTAACCCTATTATTTTCATTTGTTATCTTAATGTGATACCAGTGATTCGCTTTTAGCAAATGTTCGGTATCTGTATATTCTTTCAATATGGCAGGACGTACTTTGGGATCTGTGATTCCTGCTTCATTGCCGTCATAACGACGGAAGCGTGTAGTAGAGTTATAATTTCCACCATATCCCATGTAATAGAGTTGCAAAGAATAACAATTCAGAAAGATTCCGCTACGCCACTTCTCACGTTTCCATATATTATCAGGATGCTTGGGATCCGAAGCCATCCAAAAGCAATTCAGGTCACTCAAACGGTCTCCTTCTTTTTCTACAACTACACACGCATCATATTCAATGGTTACCCGCCCGCTCATCTTTTCTTTCCTCCATAAAGTAAGGCCTTTAGGAGACAGTATTTCAGCGGTATCACCCTGAAATGTCACTTTATAATCCGGAGATTCCGACTCTACCTTCCAATATTTATGAAACTGGCGGGCGTTGAGGCCGGAAACTTTATTGTTTTGTGCGTTTGTTCCTAAAGTGATGAAGAGGAACAAAAGGATAAAGAGTTTTTTCATATGTATATTTGCTATCTCACCTTGCAAAAATAGCGAGAGCCGATCAATTAAGAAATAGAATATTATTCATATATATGGCGATTCGTTCAACTATGAAAAAGAACAACCCGACACTGTAACCGGATTGTTCTTTCCTTATAAACTTATACTAAATAGAATAAGATTTTTCTTATTCTTTTCGGTTCTTCCGTTTCGGATGACTTCAAAGTTTCGGCGCCTACATAATAACCCAGGTTGGTACCCTGATTATATCCCATGTTCTGCATAGCCTGCGACATATCATAGTTATGGTCGGTCATCAAGTGTGGCAGACGGTGTGTAGTAGGATGATTCGTTGAGAATATATAGATTGATTTATAATCACTTGAGCCTAAAATAACCTCTTCACGGTAATCACCCAAGAAATCACCATAATAACAAGGATTGTATTTGGTTCCATGGTTACCATCATTCGTTCCATAACGCATCTTTGAAACTTAACAAACGTTTCTTATTCGTTTTATTAACATCCGGATTGTCTTTATAACTTACAATGCAAGTACGGTCAACATTTTCCCGTGTCGATTGTCCGCTCCAATAAATAGCCACATTATACATCACACCATTAGCAATGCCAGTAGGATATGTAGTAGAAACCAATCCGGTACCATTACAACTGAACATACCTTCTTGTGTAGAAGACCAATATTCAAAATCCGGACTATCCGGATCAACATCCGCTACTATACAACGCCCAACATCACTTGCATCTGCCGGTAAATTTCGTCCATGACCGGTAATCATACTACCATCTCTTGCATTCATCACCTGACAGGCATATCCATTTCCCTGACCTTCATAATCTTTTGACTCTTCAAAAGAAGCAACAATCTGCAATCCGGAACGGTCTTTTATGAATTTTCCGACATGCAATATATCTCCATGCCCATTTCCACTACACCATAACTCGCTTCCATTATCGTCAATAGCTGCCGAACCATACAAAATCTCATCCCTTCCATCACCGTCCAAATCAGCAACACGGAAACAGTGTGAACACATCCCTAACCATTTAGACGAATGATCTGCTGTATCAAACTTCCAACGTGGAACCAGTTCATTACCTTTCAAGTCAAGTGCCCAAACCTGCCAATTCTTATAAATACCTCTACTGATTATCAAACTAGGATTAGCCACTCGCGCTCCGGTTGTTTCATCAGGAATACCGTCCAAATAAGCAACTCCGATAAAGAAGCGATCCATACGATTGCCAAAATCATCTCCCCAATATTCACTCCAATACTTAGCACGCGACACTTTCGAACCTTCTCCTCCACGTGGTATATTATCTATACGGGTTATTTCACGCCCGTCATATCCCCTACAAATAGAGATGTATTCGGGACCCTCCATTATCAAACCGCAATGAGTAGCTGTAGACGGGTCATTCTGATCTCTCGCAATAGCCGCTCCGGAGTACCAACCTTTACCATCTGTTTGACGATTACGATAATCATTCACTTTCCCATTTGCGTCAGTGATAATCTTGCCATCGGCAAACTTTGTACCTTCAGAAGAGCGGAAGGCTATTTCACATAAACCATCACCGTCAAAATCATACAAGACATAGGAAGTGTAATGTGACCCGGAACGGATATTAATTCCCAAATCAATCCGCCACAAGAAAGTTCCGTCCATTTTGTATGCTTCCAACAAGGTAGTACCATTAAACCAAACTCCCATATTCGCACCATCATACGGTTCTCTCTTTACCACGATTTCCAGTTCACCGTCACCATCAAGGTCACCTAGCTGAATATCATCAGGAGAATATGTAATTGATGCGTCGGGTACATTCATGTTTAATCTAATCTCATGCTAAAACTTTTCTGCCATTTCAGAGGTAAATGTATAATCGCAAAGCGTTTCAGCCTGATTGGCAAGAGTGACCCGGTATACATTCGTTTTTGATACATCAATATCTGCATCTACCCAAGAAGTAGTATTCGAAATAGGTTCCTCATTCAATTTCACTTCCGTCTCACCGTCTACTGATTTATAAATATCAAAAGCAACATTAGACGGATCGGTCTTCAATAATCTCCAGCTAATCAATGCGGATGCAATCCCTGATGCGTTATTGGGATCAGAAGCCGAAATAGGATCATAACTAACCCACATTGCACGGCTACCTGTTATAACTTCAGTAGGCAGAGGCGGCAACTTCTTCCGTCTGGTTTCCATTATTTACTTCAACAACGGATCATTGTCCGAACAGGCAGTTACAGCCAACAAACCGAATAATCCCCATAGTATATAATATTTCTTCATTTCTCCGTTTTTTATTCTATAAATATCTGTTTCATATAAGTATCCTATTCTCTTTTTCGAAATCCGGAGATGGCTTACCATCCCGGATTCTGCGTCAGATTAGGATTCTTCGACCTTTCACTTTGAGGGATCGGGAAGAGATACATTTTGTCATCCCACTGACGATTGACTGTCTTGCGGGTCATATGTATATGTATCATGCATTTTTGAAATTTTCATCTCCGTTATGCTTTTGAAGTGTTTGTCCCCTTCCTTCCAACGGCGCACATCCCAAAAGCGGTGTCCCTCGAAAGCCAATTCTACCATACGCTCATTCTGATATTTCTTCCAGAAAGCATCATTAGCCATACCGGTAGGGAATCCTGGCATCTTTGCACGGTCACGGACTTTCTTGACAGCAGCGGCAGCAGACATTGTAAACTCATCCGTAGTAATATCAGCGCTTTTTCATGACCACTCAATTCCAAATATTTGAACAGCGCTTCCGCATAGTTTAAATAGAACTCACCCAAACGGAACGTAATCCATGTGTGGTATGTTGTAGATGCGGTACTAGAACGTAAATCGACAGCCGTCTGACAATATTTCTTCAAATAATAACTTGTCGGTGTACCGCCACTCAAAGGTTCTGCGTTCACGCCTCCCTGATAAGTCTGCAAAGGAGTAGTATTCCAGTTCGGCCATTTTTCATCTCCATTCTTGGCAATAGTAAAAGATAGAAACGGGGATCCCGTCCTTCATAATACGGCTGGCTGGAATCATAATCAGCCGTTTCATCCGGCCGTAATCCCGTAGCCTGCATTTCATAGGCATCTACCAATGTTTGAGTAGGACAGTTACCACCCTTACAATTCTCCAACCCAATAGGAAAGTTATATCCTTCAAAAGAGTTAGTGGTTCGTGTAGCGCGACGACCGAAAATCAGTTCATCAAGAGCATCGGAGTAACTGCTCGCACTCCATAATGCAGAATAATCATCTATCAGCTTCATCTTCGCTGCTTCACAATTGTCAATCAGCTCCTTATTAGCCATGGCGGCACGATGCCACAATTCTACATCATTATTAGTATTAAACAAAGGACTTGCAGCATACAAAGCCGCGCGTGCCTTCAAAGCCAGAACCGCTCTTTTATTGGCACGTCCAGTTTCAAGTGATTCACCGGAAGGAGCCATATCTCCCAGTTTACCATAATCCTCGACAATCAAATCCTTAATCGCATCACATTCAGAGATTACATAATCAAAAATTTCTTCTGCCGGACGACGTTCTAAAGAATTAACCTCGCCAGTCGTCAATACATGATCGGTAAAAGGGACAGCTCCATACTGTCGTGCCAGATAAAAATAATAGTATGCACGCAGGAAGCGGACTTCATATTGGTAATTGTTATAACGGAACATTTCCTGCTTATAATCCGAGATTAATTCATAATCGGAAAAAGTCAATCCCGTAAATTCATCCAAATAAAGGTTGCAGTTTGCTATTTGTGTATAGCAAGTAGTCCACATACTACTTTTTAGCATTGGTCGGACTCCACGAACCATTATAAAAATCTTCGATTTGGTTGCCCGAATAAGCATATTCCGATTCATCGGTTGCCGATCCTAAAATCGCTCCGCTATAGTTGCCGAAATCGGTATCCAGTCCCAAGTAGATATTGGCGACCAGTCCACCCACATCTCCGAAGGTACGTTTTACATAATCCGCATCATAATTACTATATTCTTTATACTCCATCTGATCCGCGCAGGAAAAGAGGCAAAAAAGCAACTCAAGACACCATATATTAATTTATTCAGTTTCATTCTTTCGCTTTGTTTTTCATGATTAAAAACCAATTGTCAAACCGACTATCACGCTTTTATTCAGCGGATTTGTCGCACCATAAGATTCAGGATCCGCCACGTCAATCTTGTCGAAACAAAGTAAATCTACTCCGCGAACATACAATTTGGCACTACCCAGTATTTTTGTCTTCTGCAACAGAGCTTTCGGGAATTTGTAATATACCTCCAAGTTACGCAGTTTCAGGAATGAACGGTCAGCAAGCCAGATTGTATTGGTCTGGTAGTTGTTGGCATTACTCTGTGAACTCAAACGGGGATATTTGGCATTCTGATTTTCCGGTGTCCAACGATTCTCATAATAATGATTAGAGAGAGTCGTATTGTTTATCAACGGCCAAAACATACTCTTCGTATTCAGTACTGCGGAATAATTGGCAGTCCCCTGAAACATGGCATCAAAGCCTAGTCCTTTCCATTCAGCTCCCAAATGGAATGAGTAATATATTTCCGGTACGGCGGTACTGTAACCGATAGCAGTCTGGTCATTGGAATCAATGATACCGTCACCATTCACATCCTTATATTTGATGTCACCCGGTACTACCGTACTGAAATTTTGTGTAGGACTGTCCGCAATATCCTTTTCATCTTTAAAGAAACCTTCGGCTATCAAGCCATATACCTGATTCAGGCGATTACCTGTCTGCACTAAGTTTTTTTGTATATACGGGGCTCTTCCAGTTGTTCTTTGATTTCATTCCGGTTCCACGCAAAGTTTCCGCCGACATTGAATACAACATCACCCATTCGTTTTGTATAATCCAACCCTATTTCAGTGCCCCAACTATCTACGATACCCGCATTTTCGAATGGGGCATCCATACCCAATACTTCTGAATACTGTCCGGAGGAAGCTACCCAAATATCTTTTCGTCTCTGATAATAACCGTCTACCGTCAGATTCAATCCTCTAAACAAAGTAGCATCAATACCTACATTATACTTGAACGCTTTTTCATGAGTAGAATTAGCTGTTGCCAGACGACTGATATATGTACTTCCGAATGCAGAACCATATCCTTCGTCAAAACGATACATCGTACCGGTAGTCGTATAAATCTGATCCCAGTAATTATTTATCGTAGTACTTCCATCTTTAGGCAAATAATCGGCATTGATAACACCAAATGATGCACGCAATTTCAGGAAATCAATCCACGAAACATCTTTCAAGAAATTTTCTTCCGAAAGCACCCATGCAGCGGAAACAGTTGGTGAAAAAGCCCATTTATGTCCCGGAGCCAACAAGCTGGATTGCGAACCAACCAATGCAAGGTCAAGATAATAGCGCTTATCGTACCCCAAATGAGTGTACCAGGAAACATTCTGACGATAGATAGTGGTATTCAAGCCGTAAGTGTCGCGATATTCATAATCCCATTTCAACTGGGAATATACATCATATTTTCCAAAGGAACGTCCATAATCCAGGCTTCCGGCAAAATTGAACTGACGTGCCCAATCGTTCGTATTGGCGTCTTTCAACATTTCACCAGGAGCACCTCCGGAAATGTAAGTATAGAACGGACCGTTATCCGACCAGCTCGTGGTATATCCACCATAAGCATATGTCTTACTGTGATTCTCCCAAATAGAAGAATAGTTGTCATACGATAAACGGAAGTTTGCCCCTAAACCTTTCAGGAAACCGGATAAGTCTTGTGACAAAGTCAGGTCGGCATATAAGTTACGGGTATGCCCTTTACTATAGGCTGCTCCCTGTGACTGTGCTACAGGATTCGATGTCCCTGCCCATGTAGTACTTCCTCCCCATGTCCCGTCTTCCAGTTTCACGGGAAAAGCAGCAGACGGCAATGAATAAATCATATCCCACAAATCAACAGAGTTACCAGGACGGCTGGATTCCGACAATGTACCAAGAATGTTCAATTTCAATTTGGTTGTACTTGTGAGGTCAATATCCAGATTCGTACGCAAATTGGCTCTCAGTATTTATTCTGTGTAGAATAGCCGTCGTTTTCATTCGGACTTTTCACAAACCCCTTGTCAGTCAACAAACCGACCATTGTATAATAACGAAACTTGGAACCGCCACCACGAAATTCAATCGTATATTTATTAGAAATACCTGTATCTTTAAAAAGTCTCGTCCATCCAGTTGACATTAGGATAGATATAAGGATATAGATGAGAAGCACCACCATTACCCGCACCCATAACGGAAAGCATCCACCTCTTCGGGAGTGTAACGAGCGCTCAACCCTTCATAACCGCGTGCTTCATTCACAGCTTCGGCATAGGTAGCGGCATCTACAAATTTAGGATGGCGCGACTGAAAATTCGTCACATGATCGTAAGTGAATGTAATCTCCTTGGCATTGTATTTACCACGCTTGGTTGTAATCAATATGGCACCGTGTACACCTTTATATCCATACAACGCAACAGCGGCCGCATCTTTTAATATTGAAACGGACTCCACTTCTTCAGGAGTTACCAGACTCATATCACGTTCCAATCCGTCCACCAAAACTAAAGGCGAACTGCTTGACAAACTTTGCAAACCACGCACATAAAAGGTCGGTTCTACTGATGCATAATTACCGGCATTCTGTAAGGTTGTCAACCCCGCCCCTTGTCCGAACAACGAGTTAGATACATTTTTAGAAGCTCGTTTATTGAAGTCCTCGTTATAAACCGTAGAAACAGCAGCGGTCGATTCGTGACGACTGAACGTCCGGTTGGCACCGACGTCAATCATTTGCCCTGCATAATCCATCCGAATCGTCATCGTCTTTCCGGTTGCCGCCTCAACAATAGCCGAGCCTTTGTCAACCGTCACAACCTGTAAATTCTTTCCCGCTTCAGCGGCTATCTCAAACTTACCATCCTTATCGGTTTCCACCCTGTTGTCCGGTACACCTACCACATAGACAGATGCTCCATATACAGGATTTCCCCATTTATCAACAACAACACCTGTTATGTTGCCATTGTCCGTATTCTGTGCTCCGACCGGAATGCAAAGACAAGCCAGTAAAGCCAGTATCAGAATTTTATTTTTTCTCATATTATTATTCTAATATTGTTTAACCATGTTTCCTTGTCGCATCACCAGCCCGGGTTCTGAACCAACCCATATCCCTTGTTGATTTCAGCCAACGGGAACGGAGAAAGATACCACTTCGAATCAAACCCATGAGTCCACCAATGACGTACAGGATTCTTCAACTCAAACGGTACATATTCAAAATTAACAGTCTGCAAAGCGCCACCGAGCTTACTATTACTACCTGTACCGTCTCGCCATGCTGTAAGAATACGGCTGCCATCTTCTCCCAAACGATAAATCAACAGACCATGTAATCTTTTCTCGAAACGATCCGCACGTTTGTAGCGTACTAAATCAAAGAAGCGGGAATCTTCCATGCCCAACTCACAAGCACGCTCACGAAGAATTTCCTCCAACAAAGCATCTTTATCTGTCAATAAGTTCTTATCAGGATTGCACTCTACCAAACCAAGTAATCCAACACGGCTACGTACAATGTTAACTTGTTCTATTGCCCCCGTGCATCATTATTTGCCTGAAGCAAAGCTTCCGCATAAGTCAGATAAATATCAGAAAGGCGAAGAGCTACCCACTGCGTATATTGACGCAAGTAATCATTATCTCTAAATAATATTTCATATTGTCATATCCGGTAGCATACCTCATCGTTTCATTCTGTGAATTTGTTCCGGCATGAGTTCCACCTACCCAAAGTTCATAAGGATCTCCGCCCATGCTAACCGAACTCCAACCTAAATTTCCGGGCAGTCCATTTACAATCACTGATTCATACAAACGAGGGTCACGAGTCAGCACTATATCAGAAAGCATCTGTTCGCCCGGTTTAAAAGTTCCAGTCAGGAACATTTCATCCAACTTACCTTCAGATTTCGTCTTTTCCCAGTCGAAGGGAGTACCGTCACTCCATGGGAACATTTCTACATATTCTTGTGTAGGGGTGTACGAATTACGTCCGTTATCACTCCATGAATGCCAACAATAGGTACTTGAGTTAAACGCATCAGTAGTAGTGACACGAACAGAATGTAACACTTCAGGGCTATCCAGTTTGATATATCCCATACGATATGCATAACGATATTCGGCCGGTGTAGGATTAGTGCCGGAAGCAGTATTCAGCCGGTAAGTTCCATTGGCATCCACTGCCTTAAAGAACTCCTCACAAGCTTTCAAGCAGTTGTCCCACAAGTCAGAACGATAACTTCCATACCACACCAAATTCTGCCGTTCAGCTTCAGATCCACCACCGGCAAAGCCTTGATTGGCATTGAATAATGGCGAAGCAGCAAACTGCCATATCTTACATTTTAAAGCCATTGCTCCAGCCTTTGTCCAGTGTCCGGTTTCGGTAGTAGCATCTGCTCCGGTATATGCCCATTCCAGTCCGCCAGAATTAATGGCATCATCCAATAAGCTAATCATATAATTCACCGTTCCTTCTACTGTGGCACGCGGCATACTATAGCTAGATTCTGTTCCTGTAAACGAGGCATAAACCAATGGCAGTCCACCGTAGTGACGGAACATATCGAAATAACGGGAAGCTATCAAACACTTGGCTTCCGCCACTAATTTCTTTTTTCCGTATCATCCATCCCCGGCACCCGATCTATATTTTCTATAAGCAACCAGCACCAACGCACCACTTGCCATACCATCTCCCGGGTATAACCAAACACGTCACCACGAAGGTCATAATTAGAAGTATGCGAACCGCTATAATAGCTACCGTAAATGGTAGTAGAAGTATAATGAAGCTGCCAGCAGTCTGTCAATGCTTCAAATTTACCCAGATAAGGGTTCGACGAATCCGGCAGATCCCCGGACGAATCATTGACATATGGCAGTCCGTAATACTGCCGACTATAGCAAGTATTCAAAAACTGCCGTGTATATGCGGCACTGTTGAAAACCGTATCAATAGTGGCAGAACCACCCGGAGCTTTATCCAGAAAGGCATTTCCGAATTTTATTTCATCCACGCAGGAAGTTGAAGCAAGACTGACAGCCACTCCCATCACTGCACCGGTAAGCCATTTATATTTTTGTTTCATTCTATTTTTCCTTTCAAAATGATTAGAATCCTAATTTCAAGCTTAATGTATAAGTTTTAGTCAACGGATAAGAAGGCGCATTACTTGCCGTCGCTTCCGGATCGCCCCACAGATAAGGGGTAAATGTCAGCAGATTATATCCGCTGAATGCCAGTTGGCAGGTAGTCAGTCCCAGTTTCTTCATCAATGGGAACTGGAAATTGTATGCCACCTGAAGAGTCTTCAATCGCAAATATTTGGAGTCCTTCTCAAACAGTGTGGAAGTTGCGTAATTATTTGTGGCATTCACCTGTGTGGCACGCGGATATTCTGCACTCTGTGACGGATTTTCCGGCGTCCAGGTATTAGCTAAATGATAAGCCAGCAATCCTCCTGCCGTATTACCCGAAGAAGAAACGAACGGCTGACGGAACACATCCGAAATCATACGGCTTACATTCCATGCTCCTGTCCATTGTGTACTAAGCTCCCAGTTTTTCCACGCAAAGCCAAAATTAAGACCAACCATATATTCCGGGTCGTCCGTAAATCCATAATCATAACTCATGTCATTCCCGTCGATAGTACGGTCACCGTTCAAGTCTACATAAACGGCATCTCCATTCTGAAGGGTTACCGAATGTGTCGGGAACGGACGATTAAACGTTTTCTGGTACAACTCAGGGAGTTTGCTCGTCATAATAACGCCAAAATACATACTGACTGCGGGCACCGATACGATGACCTTGTTGATATTGATAACCATAGTCTTTGGGCGACTCCTTCATTTCTAATATTTCATTCTGATTATAAGAAAGGTTTATCCTGCCCAATAACGGAAATTCTTGCCTATCTTGTCATTCCATTTCAATGAAAGTTCCCATCCCCAGTTATTCACCTCTCCAAGATTGGAATAAGGTGTGGTGAAACCAAGCATTCCCGGAGCAGTGCCGTCTCGTACCAAAATATCCCAACGATGTTCGCGATAATACTCGAAGGTAGTCGACAAACGGTCATCAAAGAAATTTATATCAATACCATAGTTGCGCTTGAAGGCTTTTTCCCCACGAGACATCCGGATTGTTCTTCGCCAATTCACGCGCTCCCATGCTGACAGTGCCAAGATCGACACCATAAACATATCCCCAAGCATTCGCATTGTCGCTGCTGTTCGGAATACGATTGGCAAGATTATTCAAATTTACATTATAAGGGTCGGCTGTATACATAAAACGTTCCCCTCCAATCTTGTCATTACCTACCAAACCTAGACTGGCACGTAATTTCAGAAAGCTGACATAAGGTTTCAATGATTTAAACCATTTTTCTTCACTCATAATCCATCCTACGGAACCTGCCGGAAAAGGGCGAAACGCTTGTCAGGCGCAAAGTTTTTTCAGAACCGTTATAACCGATATTGAATTCTGCCATATAGCGGTTCTTCCAGTCATAAGTGACACGCCCTACCAACCCCATATCCTCTAGGAATATCACTATAGGTTCCTGCGACATAATAAGACTTCGACTGGTTATAAAGCAATAAGGCACCTACGCTATGATTGCCAAAAAGTACGGTTGTAGTTGAATCCGCTTCCATATACCAGTCACGTGCTTTTCCAGTGCCACTGCTATAGCTTACATCCGTATACTTACTGCCGTCAATCGGTTTGAGTCCGACAGTCCCGTCGCTCAAATATGCTGGATTGTAAGTCATTTCCGTTCCTCCCGATGCATATTTATAGACTGTAAATGAACTGTTATAAGAACCTTTCAGTTTAAATGTCAATCCCTTGGTCAGAAAATCCAGTTTCTGATCCAAGATCAAGTCGGCATTCAATGAGTTATTGCTGGTTTGGGTACTACCACCACCGTAATAAGAAAACGGATCGGTATCTCCCACGAAAGGCAACTGCAAACCATCATCATATGTTTCAGCAGTAGTATAAACTAACTTATTATCCACAAACCCTGCACTTTTGAACGGAGTAGAATAATAGATGTTCTTCACCATCCCCCGATGAGCCCTGGCTCGTACGCGGCTTATCTGAAGAATTCACATTACCGCTGATATTAAATGACAACATGGTTGTTTTAGTAACATCTATATCCAAATTACTACGGTAATTAAACCGGCGGTACTGATAGCTGATATTATACGGCAAACTGAACTCATTGAACAAACCACCTTGTGTATAAGCACCTGCCGAAATAAAGTAACGCACTTTATCTGTTCCTCCCGAAATATTCATATTATGCTGACTCTGTAAAGTGGCATCTCCCATAATATAATCCGTCCACTGAATACTTGGAAAACGAATGGGATCGGAACCGTCCCTGAATTTCTGAATGACTGCATCACTAAACACTTGCTCCACTCCGTCATTCTTATTCATAGCGTTATAAAACGTAGCATATTGATATGAATTAGCCTGTTCAATCATTTTTGTCGGTGCCAGAATAGAAGCAGAAGTGGTAAAGGATGTTTTTGCCTTACCTTCCTTACCACGCTTGGTAGTAATCAACACAACACCATTAGCACCACGTACACCGAATACAGCTGTAGCCGAAGCATCTTTCAATATTGTTATAGATTCTATTTCATTAGGGTCAACTTCGTTCATATTACGTTCCACACCATCCACCTGTATCAACGGTGACGCGCC